>VOFK01004271.1_pt1 | contig 14769 bp, 20 predicted proteins | sample 5384121 | NCBI WGS metagenome assembly VOFK01 (sample SAMN12384730, study PRJNA508395) | human gut metagenome | isolation source: healthy gut J | host: Homo sapiens | reverse complement strand
TTGCTTCTGCCTGGCGTTTCTTTCTCCCGCAGATTCGATTTCTGAGGGACGCTTTTTTCGCCGCCCGCTTCGCGTTCCGCGCCGCGAAGCGGTTTTGGTGATCATGCCGGTAACCGACACGAGACGTTTGATCGCGGCGAAAAGTGGGCGGTTGATGCGCATCACCAGCCGGGACAACCAGGCCGCGAGGCCGCCTGCTTGGCGTGACCCGACATCGAGGTGTCTGGCTGCATCGCCGTCCGTGAAGAGGCCTTTATACGCCGAAGGCGCGGCACCGAGGCGCTGGAGAATGGGAAATCGCCCGCGGCGGAGGATGGAGATCATCGCTTTAATAGATTATGGCGGCGATGCCGCCCCGTACATCTCGCCGCTCTGACGCGGCCTCGCGCATGAAAACAACCGGCCGCCTGTTTAGCTGAGGATATCCAGATCCCGCCAATGGGTCGTCCGCAGGCGAGGCGCGCGCTGGACCGGAGTGGGCGCTGCTGTCGAGGCCGCGTCCCTGGCTAATCCCGTGCTGGCCAGTATGGGCGGCGTTTTCCGCCTCCCCGTATCCGGAATGTCGCGGTAGGAGTGAAATGCCGCCAGCCGCCTGCGCCCGATGGGAAGCGGCCCATCTGCCCATATCGAGTGGCGGCCGGACGTTCTGTCTGATCGGCAACGGTGAAACGGCCGACGACGGTCGCCTGCGGATCACCATCTCCCATGGCGGCGGGAGATGGGAAACCATGTGGCCCGGAAGACCCGAACCAATATTGCAGCCACCCAAGGGGAAAGGGGAAACCATGGATGTGCAGCTGGTGCTGGCCAGCCCCTGCCGCCGGCAACCGTTCCGGCCCTTTGCTGGAGCGGTTCGGAGGCGCCGCACGGCGAGGTGGCGCTGCGGGAAGCGGAGATATCGAGCCTCGAGCTGACCCGTCTGCTGAACAGTGTTGGGACCCGCCTCGGCGGCTTTTTCGGCGGCGGCGCTGCTTTGCCGGAGGTCATGACGCCGGACGACGCCGGATACCCGTGCCCGAGATGACCTTCCGCTGCTTTCACGCCTGGGACCATGCTTAATAAGACGGTACCAGTACAAAAAATAAAATGTAGGAAAAAATACTTTACTATCATAACCAGGAACAGAAAGCTTGTTCCGCAGCGTCTGTGGAATCTGGAGCTCTCAAGCACGTTCTCCACAGTAAGTGGCTTACCATTTTCCCACACAGTTGATACATTTGTGCTCCGCACCGTGATACATAAATGTCCTCTGGATATCCTTCATTCTGGAGATCAGAACATATATCCCATAAACAGCCCCAGCTTCACAAATGCTTCCACAATGGTAACCACCACTTCCGAAGCGCCTACCTTACGGCAAAGACTGGCCAGTGCATAAGGAAGCAGCATAAAGGCTGCAATGGAAATTAAATAACCACAGTTACATAGAGCAAGGCTTTAAATGCCTTGTCTTTTTTTTCTTCTTGGCTTCCAGTTCTTCTGGAGAAAGAGCAGCATTCTTTCTGGTCTCTTCCTCGTCCTCCTCATCACCTGCAATTTCAGCTGAATACATAAGGCATTTCGTTCCGGTTACCAGAGAATCGATAAAAAAGCTTACCATTCCGCGGATGATCGGTTTCCGCCAGATCCTGGCTTTCCCGAAAATGCATTTATAATCTTCCACTTTTTTACTACAATTTCTTTATCAGGACGTCGTTACTGCAATGGAGTATTTATCCTTATGGCGCATCATAATGCCTTCCATTACAGCTTGTCCACCGATATTGGATGGTTTCATTTTATCCTCCAGTTACAAACAAGAAAGGTTGAGATTTCCCCAACCTCAACCTTCTCATTCAGTAATATTCAAATTATTTATTCAGGGCCGTATTTCTCGTTGAACTTATTGATACGTCCACGAGCCTGACTAGCTTTCTGCTGTCCTGTGTAGAACGGATGACACTTAGAACAGATTTCTACGTGGATATCTTCTTTTGTAGATCCTGTTACGAATGTGTTACCACAGTTGCAAGTTACAGTTGCCTGATAGTATGCTGGATGTATTCCTTCTTTCATGATTTTCACCTCTCTATATTTATTCTATTTTATTTGCGTTGAATCTGACGAATTCACACTTTTACACAGCCTATTGATTATAGCATGGGGTTCTTTTGCAAAGTTATTTTATAAAAATTTCTAAAACTAATCCCAGATAATATTCTGCACGGTGTTTTTTGTGAACATTACAATTTCTGTTTTTTACCATTTGCACAAATTCAGCATTATTTGCAGTACGTGCAAACATGTTCAAAATCTGTTTCCACTGCCTCATCAGACTTCATTCCGTTAAGAGCCTTTCGCATAATATATACAGCTTCCTGCTCGTCTTTGCTCAGAAGCAGATCTTCTCGTCTGGTACCGGATTTCTGAATGTCGATGGCCGGGAAAACCCGTTTCTCTGAAGCTTGCGGTCAAGAACAAGCTCCATATTGCCGGTTCCTTGAATTCTTCGTAAATAACGTCATCCATTTTACTTCCGGTGTCAACCAGTGCAGTGGCCAGAATGGTAAGGCTTCCTCCCTCACGCATATTACGTGCTGCACCAAAAAGAAGCGCTTCGGCATATGAAGTGCTCCCGGATCAAGACCTCGACAGAAGTTCTTCCGCTTGGAGGAACAACCAGGTTATAAGCTCTTGCCAGTCTGGTAATGGAATCCAGAAGGATCACAACATCCTGCTTATGTTCTACAAGGCGGCGTGCACGCTCTACAACCATCTCGGATACACGCTTATGATGTTCCGGAAGTTCATCAAAAGTAGAATAGATGACTTCCACATTCGGTCCCTGTATTGCTTCCCTGATATCGGTAACTTCCTCAGGACGTTCATCAATAAGAAGAATGATCAGATGCATATCCTTGTTATTCTTAAGAATAGATTTCGCGACATCCTTAAGCAAAGTAGTCTTACCAGCCTTAGGCGGGGATACAATCATACCACGCTGTCCCTTTCCGATAGGGCTGATCAGATCTACGATACGCATGGCAGTAGTTCCGCCGGGACGCTCCATGATCAGACGTTCATCTGGAAAGATTGGGGTCATATTTTCAAAATTGTATCTCTTCTGTCCCTCACTTGGATGGAAACCATTGATAGACGTTACATATAAAAAGGGCACTGAATTTCTCCCCCCTGTGTTTTAATACGGATATTTCCCCTGAATTATATCCCCTGTCTTCAAATTAAATCTGCGGATCTGTGACGGGGAAACATAGATATCATTCTCTCCTGGAAGATAATTCTCACTTCGAATAAAATCCAAAACCCATCTGGCATAACCTCCAGGATTCCATTGGCCTTTTTCGCCACTGTCAAGCTGGACCGTTTCAGCCGGAACACTGTAAGTGTTAACATCCTCTTCTGTACAGGTTCTCACTGGCTGCGCCTGTACGGGACTGTTCCGTTTCCTCGGGTCTTAATTCGGCTGGCGGAACCACTTCTACAGGTTTCGCTACAGGAGTGCTGCTTCACAAAGTTCTCCGGTCTGTTTTCTCCCATTATAGCTGTTCTGACGTCCCGTATTTTCACTTCTGCCATAATTATTGCTGCTGATACTTTCAGGATTACGCCGTATAATGGTACGGGATCTGGTTGGTGCTTTCTTCTCTCCGGTGCAGAAACACTCCCCGAATTTTCTGTTTTTTCTGCTACCGCATACTCTGGTCTTACAGATATGGTATTCTCTTCTGCTGTTCCGGAAATAGTCTGCTCATTTTCTGCAGTCTGTTCTTTCCTGTCCTCTTCCAGCATACGTTCAATTAATTCAGGGCTTTCTCATAGTAGAAATGCCCTTCAGTCCTCTGGCTTTTTGCCAAGTCTTTCAGCGTAGCCAGGGATAATGATTCATACTTTTCTTTTCATCAATCATCTACCTCTTCGACTAATACAATTCTAAAACACATTTCAATTTTGATTTAACGGGATACAAATGTCTGATTAGACAGAAGCTATATACTGAATTATAAAAACATCCTTCAAAAAACTTATTAAAGTTGATTCTAACACATTTCAGGCGCCGTGTCTACATCCATTCCAAATATATATTACTGTTCACTTAGGACCAGTGACCCCAATATATCTATCCCTGCCTGCAAGAAAGTGATAACCTTTGTTTTGTATTATACACACCTAAGGTTTTTTTCATTGCAAGAATTTTCTGTCGACACATATCCAGACTCTTCGACATAGTTACTGTTCACCCGTGACCAGTAACACGCTTCGCAATGCACAGAAAGACGAACCTTCTTGTGACAAGCAACAAGAAGTAGCGTTTGCTGCGCAAACTTAATTCTCGGGTTTTCTGAACTTTGTTCACAAAAAAACACCTCGCGGAATGTTACCAGTGAACAGCAACTCGACATATATAAGATTAAGGTTCTCCCGGTGACAAAAAGGTAAGTACCATCTGTCACTTACCTTTTTATAAAACACTATTTTCCCCGCGCCTGTGGTATCCACAGTAAAACACCCGGAGATATTTCTCCGGGTGCCGGTCATCTTTAAAATCATTAGTTCCAGAACGCTCCATAAATCTTCTGAATCTTAGCGATCTGTGCATCTGTAATCTGATTCAATGCATTCTGAACAGCTGCATAAGTCTGTGGTCTGGTGCTCTTCAGGGAAGCATTGTTCAAGATGTAATCCTTAACAGATTCTGCAAAATATTCGGAAGCATTCTGTGTTACATAGGCTTTATTGAAGGCTGTAACATTTGCCTTCTCAGCTGCAAAAATGCTCTGGAAGCTTGCTGTCTTATCTACATTTCCTGCGATGAATGCGAGGAAATGACCCAGCTCATGATAAACAGAATCATCGATCTGCTTCATTGTAATAGATCTTGATCTTGCATCAAAATATCCGGAATAGTTGACGGATGGATCAACAACAAAAGCTTAAATCCCAGCTGCTGATATGCTGCAATTACACGATTGTCCATCTTGCCTGCAACACTTGCTACATTTGCTTCGTATTTGCTCTGGTTCTGTGAAGAGCTTGCTGCTGCAGGTGCCTGGGAAACGGAAGTACCAGAAGAAAAGTAGTGCTTACAGCGGTCTCATTGGCAATTGATACCTGCTGTGTAGTTGTTGTCTGAACAGTTGTTGTGATCTTGGATGTAACAACTTTCTTTTTTGATTTCTTGGTGTATTTCGCTGTTGCTTTGGTAACAACGGTTGTTTTGGTATCTACTGTTGTATTACCGGATTTATTTGTTTTATTGGTTACTTTTGTTTTGGTTTTCAGTTTCTTGGTGTAGCTCTTTCTTGGAAGCCTTTTTTTTAATTTAACAGTCTTCCTGATTGTCTTGGTGCTGGAGGTAGTCTTCACAGTAGTCTTCGGCTGGGAAGCCAGTGGAGTTTCATCTTCTATAATGGAAGTCTCCATGATCGGATCTGTATAACTGGGGAATTCGGTGTTTCTCCTGCTCCCTGAGAATAATGAAACGCCGCCGATCACTGCTGCCAATGCTATAGCAGCACAACTGGAAACAACTTTTTTATTTGCAAGCCACTCTGTTATTTTCTTTTCCTTTCATAAATAACACACCTTTCTTGAACCATAATGTAACTGACTTGCCGCTATCTGGAAATTATCAGTCCCATCAGTTTGTGGAAATAAAAAACCGTTTATCAGATTAAATAAACGGTCGCCACAAACAGAAGAACCACGTCTCCCTGTCATATTACATTACCTAATCAATATCAATGCGGCAACCGGCTGTCATAGTCCTAGAGACCTTAGACCCTTGGCTTTGCGTCCCTTGTCTTTCAACAGGTTTGCCTTTTTATTCACTTCATATAATAAAGCAAACTGTCACTTTTGTCAACGGAATTTCCTTGTTAAAACTTACAAAAAATCTGTCTAAAAAGTACGAAAGCAAAAAATCTGCAAAAATATCTGAGCTGATTGTAACGCATGATAATCATTCTCAAATATTTTCACAGATTCCTTTTCGATGTCTGGAGGACAGCAGACACGCATTACAGTTTGCGCGTAGACTCCCCGCTCTATAAGAGTTCCGCCAGTATTTTGCCGTTTCCACTACCTTTTTCCGGTTGATCATATCAAACAAGGTACGGACGCTCTGAAGGGCAATTTCCACTCTTGGATATTTTAATGTTGTGATGGATGGATGATAATATTCCGCAATGTCGACCATCTGCTCCTGCCACACAATAATCCTCCGGTACTCTTTTTTGCCGCTGTCAATAACTGCTCTGCATGCTCCTACCGCCAAAGTATCTGAAATTGCATAAATGCAGGAAAACTCCACCCCCGATTTCAAAAAGCTCACAGGTACAGTTATAACCATTCTCAATCGTATAAATTCTTTTACCTGGTTTTTAAACGAATTATAAGCTTCTCATCGTACTCAGTCCATTTTTCTCCAGTGACCTTTTATAGCCATTGAGATGGCATCTTCCAAAGACCTTCATCTCCGGAAGTAATAAAGGCGATCCTTTTATGTCCGCAGCTGCACAGATAATCAACCATACTCTGGCTCTCAATCTCTGTATCAGTCGTCACAAGGGCACTTTTAGATATCTATTGGTTCAACTCCATCGGCAAGCAGTTATGGAAATGACAAAGGATCAGGAGCTACTTCTGTATTACTATAAAGTTCCGATAAGATACACATTCCTCCGGTCAAGTTCCCCCTGCCGTATTCTCCGTGCGTTAAAGGATGCTGAGAATCGTTGATTCTCTTCTGCATGATTCTCTCTTCATTGAGAATATGAAGCCTCCCCCGTTATGAAAGTTTCTGCCCACCCCGGATACAAGGTACTTTCATATAACGGGGGAATCTGTTCTGTTTCTTTTTAGTTTATTATTCAATGAAAAAGGAAAAGAAAAGAAAAGGGCTTCTAAACAGAAAAATAAACTGTATGAACAATTGTAAAAGAATATGCATTATCTCTTTATTTTGTATTTATTTCCTTTGAAATATGCACGATATGGTGTAACAAACGCTCTGTTTGCCGTAATCAAACCCTGTTTGGTTTAAAACAAACCGTCCATAATCGTAAAACCATCGTTTCTTTTAAAGGAAGCTAAACTTGGTTTTTGAAGAGGATATATTGAGCTACTTTGTCTTTTTTTCTATTGTTTCTTTATAAATAGCAATCTGATGCATCTCTTGTGAAATGATAGCTGTTTGTGCTTTTTGAATGGCTACTTTTATTGCAACTTTGTTTGCTAATAGTACCTATCTGGTGTTATTTGCGAAATCTGTAACTCTAAATGGAGGGCGTTTTTTTCATGAAGTGCAAAAACGGCTCGAATGATGAAGAAAGCAGGACAGATAAAATATACAATTCTTCATGTTGGCACTTTTTCAGCGATCAATGTCTTTCCTCTATAAGTATGTATCTCTCTTTAAATCACCATATATGGTGAAAAGCATGATAGTATGCTTTTTATACTATGCTATTTATGCGTAAATTCACTGTATATGGTGAATTAGCTTGTTTTTTTTCTACTAAAAAAGATTCTATCTTTGTGAGAAAGTCACTATATATGGTGAATTATGGATTTAATAGAGATAGGAAAACATATTCGCGCGAAAGGCGTAAAGAGTTGGGCTTGGATCAGGCTACGTTGGCAACTCTTGCAGGAATAGGGATTAACGCTTTGGTCCGCTTGGAACGTGGAAGTGGTAATCCCCGCTTCGATGTCCTTTTAATGTCCTGAAAAACTTTTAGGACTTAGTATTCATATTCAATAATAGACACGCATATGAGTCGATCTGCCAAAGTCTATATAAAAGGTATTTATGCCGGTCTGTTAACAGAAATAGATCGTGAACACTATTCATTCTGTTATGATACGGACTATTATAATAATCCACAACTCCCAGCTGTCTCACTGACCATGCCCAAGACACAGCAGGAATATACCTCTTCCTATCTTTTCCCTGTCTTTTTTTAATATGACATCTGAAGGGGATAATCGTATTATTCAAGCTAGAAACCTGCATATTGATGAAGAGGATGATTTTTTGGTATTCTTCTGGCTACTGCCCATACAGATACAATCGGAGCAATAACAGTTAAAAAAATATGATAATGGAAACAGATACTCATATTTGTCCCTCACTTTTACGGGAGACTGGCGGAGAAAGCGGATACTCACCCAAAGCCTTTGAAACAGCTTTTTGACGGAGAAAATATATCTTGTGAATTGCCTTATAAGCATTTTGATGATAATGTCGGCATTGATATCTTCAATAACAATAGCAAACGCATATCTGTTTCAGGAGTCCAGATTAAGTATTCTTTTTAGTTGCCGATGACGGGATATTGCGATTGACCAAAGAGGGAGAACAGGGCGAATTCATATTAAAGCCTGTTCCCAATAATCTCCGTAACAAGGAGTTTTTGCCCCCTGCTAACGAACATTTGACAATGCAGATAGCTGCGCAAGTATATGGGATTCCGACAGCTCCTAATGGATTATGCTTTTTTCAGGACGGAACCCCTGCTTATTTTGTACGACGTTTTGATTTGTCGGAGAAAGGAAAGTTACAAAAGGAGGATTTTGCTTCTTTAGCCGGGCTTACCAGGAAAAATGGAGGTTCCGATTATAAATATGACAATCTGGCCTATGAAGAGTTTGCAAGAATTATAGATAAATACAGTTCTGTGCCACAAGTAGATAAACTACGTTTCTTTGAACTTGTTTTTATTCAACTTTGTCTATTCTAACGGCGATGCCCATTTAAAGAACTTTTCTTTATTGGAAGAGAAAAAAGGAAGATTCCGCCTATCTCCTGCATACGATTTATTGAATACTCATCTCCATATAAACGATGGTATCTTTGCCATGAGCAAAGGTCTGTTTGTTAATCCTGAATCGGATTATTTCGGTGCTGCATCGGCGGTTACAGGAAAAACATTCTATTATTTTTGGTTTGAAAAATAGGCCTACCCGAACGTTTGGTAAACTCTTGTCTGGAGAAATATACTAAGGTATATGAATTAACAGATAAACTGATTGAACATTCTTTCCTTTCTAAAGAACTGAAACAGCAATATAGACTTATGTATAAGTCAAGAATCGGGAGTTATCTTAGTGTTATTGAGTAATAATGTGCACATTATTACTCATTTTTATAGTAAGATGAGCAAGACTCCCAAAAAAGATTTTTTTCTAACATAAGAATCTATTCTTTTTTTGTCATTCTTCTTTTTCTGTTCCGATAATTGGCCGGTGATGTTCCCAAATGCGCTTTTACGTATTTCCCGAAAAGGACTGATTGGGAAGTTGAATTCTTCCGCAATTTCCTTGATAGAACTTTTCCGAACGTTTTAATCGGTATTTGATATGCTCCACGGCAGTTTCATTAATCAAATCCAACGGAGTCCTGCCACACGCCTGTTTGATGACTTTCGAGAAATGCTTCGGAGTATAGCACAGCACGTCGGCATAATAGCTCACTGAGCGGTGCATGCCCTTGTCTTCCGATAACAGTTCCATGAATTTCCGCAAAATGTAATTCACCTGTTTGATGCCTTCTTTCGAACCTTCCGTATTTTGCCGGCGGCTCCATTTCCTTATGAAGCTGCCCCCATCATCTCGCAAAAGAGAGCGGAAAAGAGATATTGCATCACCTCCCTGTGATAGTGGTGATGTTCATCGTTTATCTTCGCCACAATTAAATCGCGGTAGCATCCGAAAACGGAATCTCCTCCCCTTTACCTACAGACTTTACCGGATTGTTGTGGATATGAGCGGCAGTATTCCACGTTTTCTTTTCCATCTTAATAATACGTTGCAGAAAGCGGGTAGAAACCTGCAAGCCTCACCTTATATTTAGGACTCAGCATCGTATGACTGATAACCGTATTCGGAAGACCGAGCAGCAAGTCACCCGCCTGCAACTTATAAGTCCGGTAGTTGATGTCCAGCTGAAGGCACCCTTACACACAGATAGCAATGAGAAAACAGTTCAGCCTGATTGTCTCATTACTATGAGGGATTCCATCAGACTGTTGATGATCGCAAAGTCATCATCTATATAATCAAGGACATGCTGGCTGTTCTTAAAGTCTTCAATATCCACGGTCACAATGTTCTCTTTTTCCATATACTCTCCTTTTTTACTTTCTGCAAAGTTGGTAAATAATAGGGAAAACAGAATGTCCCAAATCCCTTTATAATTGTTTGATATGTCTTTTATCTGCAAATAGTTAGCTAAAATAAGCATAAACCACGAAAACGGGACATTTATAGAGGGAAAATCGAGCATCATTGCCTTGTTCTTTTTTCTCCTACTTTTGTTCCGATTTTAATAAAAGACAAAAAGAGTAAGTATGATTACAGTGAACAAAAAATGGATACGGCTGATAGGGATTGTCGGTTGTACAGTGTGGATGGCATCTTGCAAGCAGGCACCGGATGCAGGAGTGAAATCTTCTTATGCAGTAATGCGGATAGAGACAGCGGACAAAGAACTTTCTTCCTCCTATTCGGCGAGCATACGCGGACGGCAGGATATTGACATCTACCCGCAGGTATCGGGAACAATCGAGAAAAACTCTGTGTGACCGAAGGGCAGAAAGTACGCCGGGGACAGCCGCTTTTTCATCATCGACCAGGTGCCTTACCAGGGCTGCAATCAAAACCGCTACCGCCAATGTGGAAGCGGCACGCGCTGCAATGAGCACAGCCGAACTGACGTACCAAAGCAACAAAGAACTGTATGCGCAAAAAGTGGTTTCGGAATTCAGCCTGAAGACAGCCGAAAATTCTTATCTCACCGCCAAGGCGCAACTGGCACAAGCGGAAGCTCAGGAAATAAGTGCACGCAACAACCTCTCTTATACCGAAGTGAAAAGTCCCAGTGACGGAGTCGTAGGTGCATTGCCTTACCGTGCAGGTTCATTGGTCAGTGCCAACCTGCCTTATCCGCTCACTACGGTCAGCGACAATTCGGACATGTACGTCTATTTCTCCATGACCGAGAACCAGCTGCTTGCCCTGACCCGTCAGTACGGCGACATGGACGAAGCGCTAAAGAACATGCCGGAAGTGGAACTGCATCTGAACGACAATTCGGTTTATGATAAGAAAGGTGTCATTGAATCCATCAGCGGAGTCATCGACCGCCAGACGGGCACCGTAGTAGCCCGCGTGGTATTTCCCAACGAATCGCGGTTACTCCACAGCGGAGCATCGGGTACGGTAGTAGTGCCCAACATCTATAAAGACTGTATCGCCATTCCGCAGACAGCCACCGTGCGGATACATGAATCGGCTGTATCGCAGATGGAGGCTGCCTATTATCAGGTGCAGGGTTCGGTCCTCGATTTGCAGCAGCAGATCAGTCAGGTGGAAAACAGTCTCGCTTTCATTGCTGGCAGAGACACCCCGCAACTACGAACGCGGAACGCTGGCGGAGCAACAGTTTCCCCAGATTTTGCCATAGGGATTCCGGTCCGATGCTTTCTTCCCGCCCCGATGTCCGCACAGCTGAACGGACGCTGGAAGCGGCGTTCTATGGCACCAATGCGGCACGTTCGGCTTTCTATCCTTCCATCACTTTGAGCGGGAGTGCCGGATGGACGAATTCTGTAGGGTCTATGATTCTCAATCCGGGCAAGTTTGTAGCATCAGCAGTGGGTTCGCTCACACAGCCGCTCTTCAACAGAGGACAAGTGGTGGCCCAGTACCGCATTGCCCGTGCACAGCAGGAAGAAGCTGCCCTCGGCTTCCAGCAAACGCTGCTCAATGCCGGCAGTGAAGTGAATGATGCGCTGACAGCCTATCAGACCAGCCAAGGGAAAAGAATCTTGCTGGATAAACAGATCACTTCCCTGCAAACGGCTCTGCGAAGCACTACCCTGTTGATGGAACATAGTAATACAACCTATCTGGAAGTGCTTACCTCCCGGCAGTCGTTGCTTAGTGCGCAACTGTCGCAGACGGCCAATCATTTTACTGAAATACAAAGTTTAATTAACCTATACCGTGCTTTAGGAGGAGGTCAGGAATAAACTGTATCATACTCTCTCTGTTTTTTGATTCTCAATGAAGGGGCTGCCGAAGAAGGGGTTCTTTGGCAGCCCAATTTTGATATTGGAGATTCTTAAGATTAGTCATCATAGAAAAAGTTACAAATTAGAAGTTAAAACATCTATTATGGGGATATATGCATTTGAAAATTAAGCAGATTCTATTGTCATCTGTCAGGTTTTAGTGATTAAAATGCTGCAATACAGTTATTTGTGTCATGACAATAAGCCTGATAATAAGGCTGACAGTAGAAAAACAGGCGTTTTATTGTCAGCCTCTTTTTTCAATTCTGATAGGAGGCATCAATGATTTCTCTTATTCTTGCGAATCTTGAAGGGGATAAATGACAGGGCGGATGTTTTGCTTGCTCATCTGTAGAAAGCTGCTGTTTCGTGTTTATAGAATTGTTGTTTCCTTGCTTGGAACTGTTGTTTCTTCTATTGGAAACGGTTGTGCCAAAGGCTTGGCACAGTTGTGCCATCGTATTGGCACGGTTGTGTCACTACGTTGGCACAACTGTTTTACCGGTATGGCACAACGCCTTGATTAGTTGTCATAAGCAAAGTGAGTGCTCCAAAACTACAAGGAGAAAGAGAGAATATTTAAATCGCAGGATTTATCTTTGGGCAATGGGCTGACAATAAAATGCCTGTTTTTCTACTGTCAGCCTTATTATCAGGTCTTATTGTCATGAGACAAACGGCTATATTACAGCAGTTAACCACTAAAAGCTGACAGATGACAATAGAATGCCCGAAAAACTCTTATGTAGAAGTGACTCGGTCCTGTTGATTTCTCTATATGGAATAGGGGATCAATCCAAGCTTCCGGTTGTTTTCAGTTTGTTTCTTTCCGTACGGAAATGAATTAAATTATAAATTAAGGATTAGGCACGGATTACACGGATTTCACGGTTTTAGTGCTATGATTACGTAAAACAACCGTGTTAATCCGTGTAATCCGTGCCTAAATATATTCTTTTCCGTACCGAATTTGCCTCAAATCTGTTCGCTTTTTATTTAATTAAATAAAAATAGATAATGATAATAGCTAATATAATCAGAGGTATACCTTTTATGCCTCTTTTCGTTATAAACATATTTAAAGCAAATGCTAATATTGCAGTCAAACCTAGAATATTACTTTTAGGTAATCCAACTGCTACCCCATTCGCATATAGCAGTGCAAATTATAGCAGCAAAAAAAACAGATATCATCTTTATTCTTTAAACGGATTCTTAAAACACATAATTTAATATTTATCCGAATCAGTATTTGATTCCTTTGTTAAAAATTAGAGTAATTAATGCAATGGCAATTTTTCCCATCGTATGTAGCAGCAGTCCCGATGTAGATCTGACTTTCATCGCTCTTTGAATATTTGTTTTTTCATTCAACCAGTTGAATAATGATTCAATGGGTTGTCTGACTTTTGAGACTGCCGTTGAAAACAAGTCTCTTGCCGCTTTCTCCCTTTTTGTTATTTCAGGTGATTCTCCTTTGATAGCTTTTACAGGAGTAAATAGCTCGAGTTTTTGAGATTCTTTCGTCTCTTTATAGAATGGTATATCCGAATATATTTTATCGGCATATATTTCTCTATTGTTCAGATTTCCCACACATTCTCTTTTGAATACAGTGGAGTCATTTTCATCAGCAGCGGAAAGTATGAGCATTTCAGGAAAAGGTATAGTTCCTTTTTCTACGGAAAGCCACTGCATGGGAGTTTTTAGTCCGAAATAATACATGTTCTTTGTCGAACAATATCCTTTGGAAGTAATCTCAGTGGCGACCTTTCCTACTGTGTTCTTTCCCGCGCAAGTAATGATAGGCATCGAGTCAACTAATGATTTCATACTGTCACAATCTTGAGGTTTGAATGAATGGATTAACTGCCTGACGAGTTCGCTGATTGCTTCCGGCATCAAATTCAATCTATAATTGAATACTTGGTAAGAAGGCAAGTCAGGGAACCATGAAAGCAGGTATTCCTTGGTAAAGGTATGTATATCTTTGATTTTAAAGTATTGCTGATAAGCTCCGCAGAACAGACATACAGTAAGCAGTTCCTCATCGGTAAAGATTGGATGGTGGTTATTACTGAACCTCTGGCAGTAGAACTTGAGTGAAGACTCGTAAACATCCGCAGATATACATATATATTTTTATAAGTTTGAATTCTTTCTCCTTGGGAATCATAATTAGAACAATGAGTGGTTTTATTCTTATAATATGCTGATTTTCAATGAGATTAAAAAACTAATTAATGAGATAGGTAACTGAATAATAACATTTTAACAAGCGAAAAAGTAGATGATTATCAACTGCTGATTCGCATCATTTATTAATAATATGAACAAGTTACTATTTGCATGAACAAAAGTTTGTCTATATAAAGGTAAGAGATTTAAGCGCATTTAAATATTCAAACATAAAATTATGTTATATTATTAGTCATTTATTATAATTTCATAAAATTTCTATTTATATTTCATTAATTTGCAGTGTTAAATTTTGCAATATAAACTATACCATAATGGACAAGAGCGAAAGATATGATTCAGATTGGAGAATGATTGAAAACTTATTTCGATCATATTATAGCATGCTACGCTCTTATGCATTTCGATTGGTTAACGATTTCTGTTTAGCAGAAGATATTGTACAGGATGTGTTCATGCAAACTGAGTGATGAAGGCATGGTCTTTTGACCGGAGC
>VOFK01004065.1_pt1 | contig 14772 bp, 22 predicted proteins | sample 5384121 | NCBI WGS metagenome assembly VOFK01 (sample SAMN12384730, study PRJNA508395) | human gut metagenome | isolation source: healthy gut J | host: Homo sapiens | reverse complement strand
CTTGTTCCCGCAGAATTATTTTTGCCTTTAGTTAAACAGGTCAGCAGTATCCAGCGCGTTTCAGATGCCTCCATCAAATCCTCACTAAAGAAATCAGAATACTTGACAGCCAGATCATCACTAATAAACTCAACATCTTTTTACAGCCCGCACCCATTAAGAGCAAAGACATAAGGGGTATTTCCTGTGATGGATCGTGTTTCAGATTCTCCGTCCGCAAACACGATACGAGCTTCCGTAAATGTAACATCAATTCGCTTGTCATTGATGAAATCGAAAATACTGTCAAAGGTATTCCGAACACAACAGTCAAACTGTCAGTTGGCGAGAACATGAACAGAAAATCCAGCAGCCAGACCTCGCTCGGCACCCTTCCAGGCACTAACCTCAAAAGAGTTATTCTGTTCTGTCCACAATGAACACCTGCAATAATTGGTATTCATCTGTGTCAGGGTTCTTTGTGCCAGTTAAGAAAATGGCACTATCATTGACAGCTTCAGCAGAAAGGATTTCATATTTAGAAGTCTGACTTTCAAACCAGTTGGTTGCCTCCCTGTAAAAGAGAGGCCGACCCATCGGTGGAATTCTGTGTGGGTTCCGTTGAGCCGCACCCTATAAGTCCACAAAACAATAACGCACACAAAAAGAACCGCAATATATTTCTTTTTCATGGAAATTCTCCGTTCTTATTGAAATAGTGTTGACTACATAAATCGGTAGCCGCTTTCCATTAGGGGACTGTAAGAATGACATAAAGAAAACTCGATTGGAAAAATTCAGTTGCTTATAACCATCCTCGTAATGAAATGATGCAATTTGCACGTCGGGAATTTAACCATACGACCGAAGCATCCTCTGCTTTTTTTGCATACGATGTACCTCCCAAATTTCAGTTCAGGAAAATGTAGATAAAGACTGTCTGAATCTCCAACGGCGGATATACACACCTGATTTTCATTGAGCCAGCCTAATCGCCACTCCTTGTTTTTATCAAATCCACTGCGGTCAAAAAACGGAGAACTGCGCTTTTTCAAAATTCATTACACCCAGAGTTTTAACTGCGAGTATCTTGATCCTGTGTAGGAATATAGTAGCAAAATACTTGTGCCAGAGATATTGGGGAGCATTATCGCTCTTCCATCAAAAGAGAAACCAGCAATAGCAGAGGATTGATACCCGGTTTTTTCAGATCGAGTACCGCAACACTTTTGATCTGCGTTCACCCAAAGCGCATAGCGAGTACCTACATCTACGAGCCCAGCTGTTTTGCCATCTTGTGTTCTGATGGAAAGGTTATTTGCAGTCTCCGTTACACTCCCGGTTTTGACACATCGCAACTCCAAGCAGAAAAAGCAGTTTTCTTTTTTGCATCGTTAGAATTACGGTATCATCGTCCACCAAATGTGTAGCAAAAAGTCACGGCTATTGGCATTTGCCATCGGAATCAATGGGAACATCTCGCCAGACTGCAAATTGCATACATACGGTTGGCTCTGCTGGCTGTCCGCTGTTTGTCCCCAAATCAACGCATAGTTCAGATTCGATGTGAGCTGGATTTCTTGAACATGGTAGAGCGTTGGAATGTTCAATCTGTGCAGTGTCCCGGTTGGCAGGTCTAAAAAAGGAAAACGGAAAAGTCAAATTTGCTTAAGATGCCGCCATAAACTGAAAAACAAAGCCTTATCCGGCTGTCCCGCAATCGTCGAAACATTCCACGACCTTTTTGACCGTCGAGCATCTGCCCATTTCCTATCCCCATGGCACCATTTTCAGATTTGCACCAGAAAATGCGTCCATTTCCGGCAAGTTCGTCATCTTTCAGTTCAAATTGCACGCTACTCGTTTTCAAAGCGGATAGTCCGTCTTTTTCCGATCTCATAAAACAAAACATTTTCCAAATTTCCGTTGGCATCGCATTCGCGTTGATACAAAATCCGTTGCCTGCAAATTCCATGTCCTCCGCAAAGTCCAAGTATCTTGCGGAAACACGCTCGCCAATCACTGTGTCCAGTCCGCTCGTAGCAAGGTCACCTCCGTTCGGGACATTTTCAGAGGTTGAAATATGAAAGAATTCAAAGACCTTTTCCCTAAAATCTTCATTGACAGCCATAGCAGTCACGAGCAAAGACATCACAGCCGCAATGGTAGCCGCAAGGATAAGGGAGTTTTTGGGGTACGGTTCTCTGATGAGCTTTGCTGTTTGTGATTTTAAGAACATCATTGGTAAGGTACTTCTGCGCGCCCATAACGTACTCATCACTAATATCACCCAGCGCATCAAGAAGCATTTTGCTGTTCAAAGGAACCCCTCCTTTTCTAAGTGATTTTTTAGCTTTTGTCGTGTACGGAATAGTGTAGACTTTACTTTGCTGAGACTACACTCAAATTGGGTACTGATCTCTTTAATGGGTGTTAAAAACCAATATCGACAAACAAACATATCGCGCTCCGCAACTGGTAAAAAGTAGATAAGAATTGATTGATTGATGCCGAAAGCTCTTGGATGGCAATTTTTTCACTAATGGAATCACTTGCGGTCACCGCATCAGATAGCTCTTCTAACGCCAGCGGCATCTCGCCATTTCCGCGTTTCTGTGCGTGCTGCTCATTCCACCTGTTAATCGAAACGCGCCGTGTAATTTTCCCAAGGAAAGTAGAAAGAATGGCCGGGCGATTGGGCGGCATACTGTTCCATGCCCCCATATATGTATCATTGAGCATTTCCGCAGCATCTTCCGAATCATTGAGAATGTTAAAAGCAATCGCATAGCAGTATTTTCCATACTTGATGGATGTTTCATGGATTGCGTTTTCTGATCGTGCCCAGTACAGGTCTACGATACTTTTGTCGTCCATCATACACCTCCTTGCACATTGAAAGGGCCCTTCACTTATCTACTCAGGAAAAAAATTGAAAAAGGTTGCATATTTGGGCACAATTCAATCATGAACCTCGTTCAAATTTGCGGGTTTAACTTGAAACATAATAAGCCATAAAACGACTCTTCGCAACCTATAATAAAGTAGCGAGATAACCAGCGTTGCCTCCGTTATTTTCGCGGGGTCCGGGGGAGCGCGTTAGCGGCAAGCACGGCAACTGCTTTCCAATAAATCGGTTGTTTATTGACCCGAGCAGACGCAGATGTTGGGGTAGAACAAGGATCACTGTTCATAGAAACTCAGTAGCGTAAATAAGGGGGCCACAGCACCATTATAGCCTGCCGCCATAGGCGGCAGTTAGCAAGCATAGCGTTTGTATGACAAACGCGCTTGCTGGGGTAAACCCCAGTCCCCCATGCCGCCTGCGGGCGGATACTTCTCGGCAACGTTGCCAGAAGGTGAGGACGCAAAATCGGGTTCGGCCATATTGCCAAACCCAATCACAGTGGACTGCCCTAAAGCGCTTCAGACAACATTGTCAAAAGCGGTAGACGCTGAAAACCGGGTTTGACAATGTTGTCAAACCCAATCTTAAAAAAACTATACCGCTCATTCTAAAGGCATTTCTCCACGTGCAAACCTTACTTACCAGATCATCTCCCGCACTACACGCATTAGCGTCACCACCCAGACAGCGCCGCAAGACCCACCAGCACAAGGAAAAATGCCGTCCGCCAGAGCGGTATGTACCAGATACCACGGGCGGAATACTGTGATAACCAATGCCCCGTACAGCAGCGGTACGGACAGCCGTAACACCTGCACCAGACGGATAACCCCTCCCAACAGCGCCAGCCCCAATGATAAACAGCATACATCATGTTCCGAGCCTCCTTCTTCGATTTGCGGTATGTTACCATCGGCAGACAGACTTTACAAGAGAGCCTGTCTGCCGATTCTTTCGCTTTGGGTGTCAATAAGACACACCCTTGATTAGACGGCGAGGGTGTCTGCACATTAAAAACCCCTTGACCTTAAATCTTTTACAGGAGCTTTTGATTCCGGGGTATGGAGAACAGGCGGCCCCTTCGGCACCTTGGAGCCTCTGGCCACCGTGACCAGAAGCAGGGGCATATAAAACGCCCGCATAGCATGACGCTATACGGACGCACGAAACAACATTTTCACTTCACAGACTGCAGATTTCGCATCCACAGTCGTATAGCTCCGCCGGTGGAAGTGCGCTTTTTAGCCAGTATAGATCAAAGGCACTATCAATAAAGAAAACGGACACGGCGATACCTCCTTGGATACCGCCGTATCCTTAAAAAAAAGGGCGACTTTAATACACCCCCCGTATTCTTATTTTCAAAGAAAACGGCGGCTAAACTTCAGTTACACGCAATCATTTTCTATGTTTATAAATAAAGATAGCCAGAGCATACCCCTATCAGAAAGCAGACACCAATTATACACCACGCAAGAGCAGCAATAACATTACCACCAAGGAAAAAAACCTGAATCCGATATTAGGGCAATGATAGCAAAAGGCAAAGTGTTATAACAAAACAATAGATCGGAATATATCGTAAAATTTTTGTGTTGTGTTCTACATCCAACAAGGAATTGAATAAGAAGGGCGATGAGAGCAGGCCCTCCAAAATAAAGTAGAATATCCATACTAACCTCGCTCCTCACTTTATTCGGCAGGTATTGCTTCTTCCCGGGTTTTTGTACTGAGAAAGTGCGCTATCGTATTTTTCGCCAACTCGACGATAGTGCCGTTCAAGGAGATAAAGAGCGAGTATCAAAACTGCACTGGAAAGAATGACAGCAATTAGCCAAATAGAAATTCCCGTACCACGATCTGCAATTCCAAGAAGATCAAGAATTAGAGATGGTAGCCCATAATTAACTGACAGAACGCTGCAAATGAGCACACAAGGGATGCTGCAAATTATAAGGCGGGATTTTTTATGGCATACAAACTTTCCTGGCCATCTACGCAGATCATAGAGTATAAAGCGGACAAAATAATAGCGGAAACCATGCAAAGTAAGGTTTGAGGTGTATTCAATCCACTTGCACGAAATGGAGGAAAGATGGCCCGTGCAAAGAACAAAAAGTTTGGAGCAGGCCAAAAAGATAAAAAAGAACACCGTAAAAAAACGCCAAATAATTGAGCGATAGTTATTCACCTACATAACCCCCAATGCTGTCTTTATATTGCTTGAATATTGCCGTGATACAATAACTTTTTCTCCGTTATCCATAGTAAGCAAGAGCCTGGCACCAATTTCTGGCCGAATGGATTTTGTCCGTTTCAAATTGATAATAACTGCCTTCGATGCTCGGAAAAAGATCTGTTTTTCAAATGGTTTTCTAACTCATACAGTCGCTTATCCGTTTCGTATATCTGTTGCTCGGTATAAATGAATGTCTTTGCGATCCACCGACTCGATATACAAAATATCATTCAAAGCAATTTGAAAAAGTTCTCCTTGCCGCCGACAGCACAATTTTGTGTTGAGAGAATCCAATGCAGATACAATTCTTTTTGAACATTTTCATCTTCGGCCATACAATTTATGATGACTTCAATTTCTTGAATATCAGCCTGTATGTTAATTGCTTTACTTTCAATTTTCACCCCTCCCCTATGTGTATTTTATAAAAAGGCAAATCAGTTTTTCAAGACAGAGCGACTCAAGATGCACCAAACAGCGACAGAGTTGCAACCAAACCCCATTTGCGCCAGTTTTGGGGCAGCGCACTGGCGCGGCAAGCAAGGCAAGTGTATTGACACTTGCAATTTCCGCACTGCGGAACGCTTGTTGGGGTGCCCCAAACCCGCTGGACTTCTGGCCACCGTGACCAGAAGAAATATTGTCTGCGTCGCCGTCCCTAACGGGCCTGCTCCTTATTGCGCTGGTTGTCCGTCAGCCCGCGCAGATGATCCACGCTGCCCTTGACTGCCACCAGCTCCCGCATATCCTGCTGGGCCTTGCGGTATTCCAAATAAAGAGCTTTTTTCCGCGCTGCCAGTTGGCGGCGTTTTTCTTTTAGTACGTCCATTTTGGGGAGCTTCTCGCCGCCCAGCAACTCGGCCATCGTCGCCTTGGCAGCCCGGTAGTCGGCCAGTTCTGCCTCATGCTCGGCAAGATATTTCCGGCTGTACTTAGCAGCCTTGTACCCATCGAACGCAGGGCGGGTCTTTGCGTACTGCACTACGGCAGCCATCAGATCGGCCACGCGGAAAGCTCGGCCTCGGTTTGCTGAATGTCCCCGGCCAGCGTGTGAAACTGCTCTGTGGCAGCGTCGGTCTTTGCGGCCAGATCGTCATATTCAAAGAGCTGGTGCTCTTTCAGATATTGCAGCGCAGCCGCCATCTGCTTTACTCATCCTCTGTGGCCGGGCCATAAAGGAGGAAATCATATAGAGCATGTCCTCCAGTTCCCCGATCTCCTTGTTGTATCTCCACTGCATCATTCCGAAGCAGCCCGCAAACGTGATGTCCATGATGAGCAGGGCATTGAGCATCAGGCCGGTATCAAGCCACGAAAAGGCATCCCGCAGATAGCGACGCACCTTCCTTGTCCATTTCACCTTATTGTCATCCATGCGTTATATCCTCCAGTTTTTATTTCTCTCCCAAATTGATGACAGGGACGCCGTTCTTCCGTGCGTAGTCCACGGTGTAGGCGGTTCCTCCCCTGCTCTCGGTCAGGTACGCTACACAGACACCACTATGATCCACCAAATGTCGGTTCCGCTTTGTGCATACATCCCCGCGTATATTCCACGGAAGTATATCTCACCTTATCGGCCGCCTTTTGATCTCCTCATAGATCCGGACATCCTCTTCCGGCCAGCCCCGCGTCTGTGTTTCACAGGGTAGTGCCAGGATCAGCTTGACCTGCGAATACTGCGTGCGCAGCTTCAGTATTGTCTGGTGCGCAGCCAAGGTATCGAAGCCCAGGGCGCCGCCAGCCACGAAATAACGCACACCGGCACGGATCAGCTCTTCTACCGTCGCTTCCAACCTACGGGCAAGCTGTTCCTCTTCTTCCGGGATCTTGCGATGCCCCGTAAAACAACAGGTCTCTTCCCTCGTTTTGCTCGCCTCCTTCATAATGAATAGTATAAAAAACCAATCTTCTTTTATAATTTAATAATTATAATACCAATTTCAGCATTTGAATAGGCAAAAATTGAAAATCACACCGCTGATACCTTCTGATAATTCAGGCTACAATAGTAATGATGCAGAGGGAGGTGTACTGATATGGACGAGATTCTGCAATATGAAAGTTCGTGTGTGACCGCATTACAGAGCTGCGTGAGAAGCGCGGTATCTCCGAACATCGCTTGAGTCTGGAGCTCGGGAAAAGCGGATCATACATCCGGTCTATCACCAGCGGTGCAACCATGCCCTCTGTAAAGGAGCTGTTCAATATCATCCTCTATTTTGAGATGAGCCCAGCAGATTTCTTTGTAGGCACAGAAGGGAAAGATACCCTAAGAACAATCATTGACCAAGCAGCTGCACGAACTCAGTGATGACGAGTTGGAGAAAGTATCCCAATTCATTGGCTGGATCCAGAAATAACAAACGCTTCACGGCAAGGGAGTAGTTTCAGGTGAAATACTTCTTGCCGCTTTGCTATATCTAATCAAAACGGATACATAATCAAATTTTATCCTGCTAATTTAGATAGGTCAACGCAGATGACTAAACCAACCGGACAGAATAAACCTCGCTGTATAGTAAAATCATACAAAGCGAGGTGATGATTGGTTATGGAAAAGGCCGACTTTATTAAGCGGTTAGTCGCTCTGCGTGTAAGCAAAGGTGCTTCTGCTCGGGATATGAGCTTGTCGCTTGGTCAGAGCGCTGGCTATATCAACAATATCGAAAATGGTGTCAACTATCCCTCCATGACGGTTTTCTTCTCTACATCTGTGATTACCTCGGGATCTCGCCAAAAAGAATTCTTTGACACGGAAACCCTTAATCCATCAAAGGCGAATGAGCTTTTATCTGAGGCGAAGGGGTTACGCAGCGAGCAGCTGGATCATTTAATCGCAATCGCAAAGGGGTTAAAGAAGTAGTTTTTGGTGATCTGATAACCTGCCTCTTGCTTTTTCTTCCCCATCCTTTGTATAATTAAGATTACAGTATCAGTGAATTGCCTGCACAGGCGATCAAAGTATCCGTGTATCAAAGTGCCCGAAGGTCTTATGGCCTTTGGGCACTTTTTTGCTTTGGGCCAAATTGTTGCCCGAGCCAAATTAAACATAGGCCTATTTGGCAACAACACGCATGGTTGGCTCATTCGCCGTCCATGCGTGATTCTATATATACCACATGGCCAATGCGCCAAATAACACAGACAGGAGGAATCAAAATTGAGATCAGAAACCACAAACACCACGCGCTCACCGCAGGATCTGGGACAACACATTCAGGTGCTCACCCAGGTACTGCAGGGGATCGCCGGCTCTATCGGCATGGCCCCGGCCTTCGTCGATGCGCCGCAGTTCTTCTACAACTATATGTATGGTGACTGGCATCCCTACATGGAGGCCAGCGAGCCGGCGACAGCGGATCTGAAGGCCCGGAATCAGAACGTCCTGCATTTGGTCAACTATCTGGAGAGCCTGCTGCCAAAGGAAGCGCACCGCAAGGTGGAAGAGTACATTGACGCCGTCAACAACCGCTATACTGCAGAATTGGACTACGCCTACATGGTCGGTTTTCAGACTGCGTTCCGCATGATGCTTTTGGGTATTACGGATCCGGAACTGATTATGTCCAAAATTCAGCCCACTGCAGATAGCTGAGGTAAGCCAATATGCAGAAGCTTATTGATAGCATCAGTGGCATTGACCTCACCGCCGTACAGCCGGAGCAGCTGTGCCGGAAACACGGGACGTTTCGCTGCAACTCTACCGGCTCCGGCCGGGACAAAAAGTATTCTTACCGCCACGGCGCCAGTACACCCATTGGTGACATCGAAGACTCGGTATGGAAAACTGCTGCAGAAGCAGTGGTGAAACGTGATGGGCTGGAGCAGGAGGTCACACAGATTCTCCCCTACGTTTCCTTCGCATCCGATACCAGTGCCGAAAATCGCATCAGTGCCATAAACGCCGTCTTCTCCGGGCTGTATAAGGACACGCTCTGGGTCAGTTTCGTGGGAGTACAACCGGAACTACCATCCGGAACTGCTGACCGATGCTGAGCTGGTGGAGGTCATTCCCCTGTGCTGTAATCGGCCCGGTCAAATCACCGCGGATCGGCTCTATTATGACCGGTACAGCCAGACGATCCCCTGCCCGTACTGTGGCCGGTTCTCCCCATTCCGCTGGCCAGAGGATATCGGCGAGAAAGGAGGTAACGATGAGCAAGACGAGCAAAACGCCTGAGCAGGCCGCTGACACCTGTCCCGTATGCGGGCACAAGGACCTCATATACGGAGACTCTGAGCTGCAGGACGAGAGCTATATCTATGACTGGACCTGCCCCAACTGCGGGCAGACCGGGAAGGAATGCCACGCCCTGGTCTTCTCAGAGCACATTCTGACCTAACATCACTCTATCAGACGCCATGACGGCACAACGAATGATCCGAAGCAGGAACTGTCCCTGTTTTGGGTCTTTTTTCATTTTCGGGAGGTTATTCCATGACAACAAAAGATCTGATCGACCTTTCAAAGCTGACCAATGGCAGAATCTCTGACCGCACGGTATTCATAGACTTTGTAGCACTGTGCGCCATGGCCATCAGCTGCGCTGTGGACTGTGTCCATGCAGATGCGCGCAGAAAGGGCATTGCAGAAATCCTCGCCCGCTATCAGCCAAAAGAGCACTCGCAACTCTTTACCGGGTTTCGTGACCTGACGGATGCAGTCAAAACGGATATCGAGCAGCAACGGTGGGAAGACCGTTTAGGCAATGCCTTTCAGAAGCTTGGCATGAGTGGAAAGGACGGCATTGATTTCACCCCACCGGATCTGACCCGTCTGATGGCACGTATAGCTATGGGTGCTACGCCCACCCTTCCCCCAGAGGGCTACTTCACTGTGACTGACCCCACCTGCGGCAGCGGCATCACGTTGCTGGCCGCTGCGGAACAACTTGCTGATGCCGGTTATAATCCGTGTCAGCATCTGGTGATGCAGGCTGCTGATCTGAACCGCACCTGCGCACACATGGCCTATGTCAACCTCTCCCTCTACGGGATCCCGGCCGTGGTCATACACGGGAACACCCTCACCATGGAGGAGTACAGTCGCTGGTACACGCCCGCCTATGTGCTGGGCAGCTGGATCTGGCGCTGCCCCCTCCCCTACGGCTCTTCCCGAAACCGCAGTGATGAGCTGCTGAAGATGGCCACTGACCCCCCCTGTATGCTGCCATCCGCAGGCTCCAGGCTCCGGAACTGGGCAGTGCGTCGTAAGGAGGGAGATGACAATACCATGACGGGACAAGCAAAGTACAAGCAATTCATCAAGATTGCAGAAAAGCGCACGCAGCGTGTGCTGGAGGATCTGGAGGCACTTGGAAACTGCTCCAACCCCGCCACCTATCTTTACAGCGACCACCACCTGCGTCAGATCTTCAACGCCATCGACGAAAAGCTCGCCAATGTCAAAAAGCGCCTTCAGGAGCGCAGTCCTTATAGCCATATCCCGTTCCGACTGAAGGATACGGCTATGGATGACAGCAACTGTGCCAACACGCATCTCAGCTACATGGGCAAAATGATCCCCCGTAACGATCTGTTCACGCAGGAGTATGTCATCCATGTGCTGGAAACCGGCTCCGCCTGTTTCACCGATCTGGAGCAGATCCGCGCCACCTATATGGATAAGCTCGGCCTCGATCCGTGCTGGACATACCCCCTTGGCATCGGTGCGCATCATGGGCTCGTTATCCTGCCGGTTGTGGGAAGGCTTCCTCAGCCTGCCCTTTACCGACACGGATCAGGTGACCTATGAGCAGTTCGATCTGGAGGCGGCAGAACTTCTGGATACTGCGGCCGTAGAGACGCTGCTGCGTGAGGTACGTGCCTACACGGATGGTCTGTGCGCCGCACTGGAAGACATGGATCCGCGCTGCAGGAAGCAGCAGAATAAATACTATCAGTAAAGGAGCTGAACAATTATGACAAGAGTAATCCCTCAAATCGTGAACACAAAAACCGCCCTGCGTGCAGCAGTGCAGGCACTTCCCGACACCGTGAAGGTACAGGCTCTGCTGGGTCTGGATGGTGACTGTGACTTCTCCCTCCGGTCATCGGAATCCTATCCCTTCCGCTGTACGAAGGAAGATCTGCTGTCCCTGATCGACCGGCAGGTGCATGAAGCTATCCAGCCCATGGCGCAGAGCAATGACTATCTGGTACTGGATCGGCGCTACGCCGTTTATCTTCCCGATATTCTGGACGAGCAGATGCAGCCCCTGGCCATGTGAGACGGAAAAGAAGTCGTTCTCTTCTCCAGCCTACTCCCTCCCCCTACGGGTACGCAGTTGGATGAGCTGTTCCTGAAACGGGGCTGGCAGCTTCAGCGATGGGTGTCAGAAGGAGGCACACCGGGATACCAAATCTATTTACCTGGTGTGTGTGGATAACCACTATGAGTATGGGTTTCCTCATTCTACGCAGAGGCTGAGTTGCTTCATTTGCGCGCTTTTTATCCGGCAGATGGAAACAGCGTGAGTGAATCACTACTAATGTCCTCAACAACCCCATCGTTAGATTGCGTTTTAGGAAAAAGTCAGTTATAATGGCCATACAGTATCAGTGCATTGCTTAGGCAAGGCAAAGTATCCGTGTTTCAAAGCGCCCGGAAGGTTTACCATGACCTTTGGGCACTTTTTATTTTATATATAGGCCGGTCACGGCCACAACGATGAGGACGCAGCCATTATGGCACAGCGGCCTCTTTTTCATGTCTGAGAGGAGGTGAACAATATGGAAAATCCTCAGCACTATGAGTGCGACACACCCGATTGCTGCTACTGGGCGAGACGGCTGTACCAAAGGCACGGCCATCACCATCCAGGAGCACCACTGCGTTGACTACGAAGAGCAGCCAAAACCCGGATCTCTGACCGTTACCATTGAGGTACAGGGAGGACTTGTGGCCAATGTTCTATGCCAGCCCGGATCTCCCCGAGATCCGCATTGAGCTACTGGACATGGACAACGCAGCCGCCGCGTCCCCCGCTAATCTCAGGTGGGCGGAACGGATGCTTGCAGCCACAGCAGGGGCACACAACCACATCTACTGATTGGAGGACAATTACATCATGTTGCAGCGAATGAAAAACGCTCATCGCAAAACTCACTGAGGCGGATATCGCCTACTATAAGAAACGACGCACCCATCCTGACCGACCGGGATTATGACCTGCTCTATGACGAGCTGGCTCAGCTGGAGTCCAGTACCGGTGTCATCCTGCCGGGTCCCCTACCAGAAGGTGTCGGGCGAGATCCTGGAGGAGCTGACGGAGGTACGGCATACCAGGCCCATGCTCTCGGCAGGGAAGGTCAAAGACGGATGAAGAGATCCTTCAGTTCATGGATGGCCGCCCTGTGGTCATGAGCTGGAAGCTGGACGGACTCACCCTCGTGCTCCGCTATGAAAACGGCACACTGCAACAGGCCATCACCCGCGGCCGGGAAGGTATCGTCGGCGAAGATGTGACCCATACCGTGCGCGTCATGTCCAATGTGCCGCTGCAGATCCCCTGCCAGGAACCTTTGGAGGTGCGCGGCGAAGGCGTGGTCAGCTGGGCCAGCTTCAACCGGCTCAACGAAACGCTGGACGAACCCTATGCACATCCCCGTGGCCTTGCGGCCGGCAGTGTACGGAAGCTGAATGCGGAGGAAAGCCGGGAGCGCGGTGTGGAGTTCTACGCCTTCGACCTGATCAGCAACGCTGAGATGGAAGCGAAAAAAAAGAGCAGCCAGCTGGCCTTTCTTGCTGATCAGGGATTTGATGTGGTTCCATACACTCTGTTGGATCCCCACCCTTTCCGCAGAGCAGATCCTGGCGCAGAAGAATGGGATGGATCCCAAGCAGTATGCCTATCCCGTGGACGGACTGATCTTTGAGCAGGAGGACATGGAATACGGCGCCTCTCTGGGCGCCACCGGCCATCACGAGCACAGGCTGATCGCCTTCAAGTGGGAGAACGAACTCTTTGAAACCACCTTCCGTGGCCTGGAGCTTGCAGTCACACGCACGGGCATGGTGAGTCTGACCGGCGTCTTTGACGATGTTGTCATTGACGGTACCACGGTCAATCACGCCTACCTGCACAATGTAGACATCTTTCAGAAGCTGGCTCTGTATCCCCGGTGACCGGATCAAGGTCTACAAAGGCAAATCAAATCATTCCGCAGATCGCAGAAAACTGTGTGCCGGGCGGCGTCAGCCGTCTGCCCAGCCTCTGCCCCCTGCTGTGGCTCGCCGCTTGTCATCCGTGAAAGCAGCGGCGGTACCCGGCAGCTCTACTGCGACAACAAAGGCTGTCCTGCCAAGCTGGTGCGGAAGTTCAAGCACTTTTTGCAGCAAGACCCGTATGGGGATCGAGGGCTTTCCGAGCTGACGCTGGAGAAGTTCATCCGCCATGGCTGGATCCGCAACTACGGCGACCTGTTCCAACTGGAGCAACATCGAGGAAGCGATCATCGCCACGCCTGGCTTTGGTGAGAAGTCCTTTGCCCGGCTGCAGAAGGCCATTGATAAGCGCAGGACCTGTCATCTCAATGAGTTTGTCGCAGCGCTGGGCATTCCGGAGGTCGGTCGACACGCCGGTCGGATCCTGAACTCCCACTTCCACGGGTCCTGGGCACAGTTCGAGCAGGCCATTAAGGACAACTTCGACTTCACGCAGCTGACCGACTTCGGCCAGATCATGCACGACAACATCTACACCTGGTACGCAGACGTGGAGAACGCCAAGCTCTGGCGCCCTGCGCTCGACCACATCACATTCATGGAGGAAGAAACTATGTCTACTACGACTGAAACCCGCCACAACCCTTTCTACGGTAAGACCGTCGTTGCCACCGGCAAGCTCATCAACTATACCCGGGATGAGATCCAGAACAAGCTGCTGATCCTCGGCGCAAAGCCCACCGGCTCCGTCACCAAAAAGACGGATTACCTCATTGTGGGCGAGAATGCCGGCAGCAAGCTCTCCAAGGCCATCAGCCTCGGCGTGTGCACCATCAGCGAGGATGAGTTTGAGCGGATGCTGTGCGAATAATCTATTTCTGACCAATACGGTACAACTTTACGGGCGGCGTCTTCATGATAAGACGCCGCCCCACTTTACATTCAGGGAGGTATCCGCATGGATATTCACAAGTAAATTTACGGGAAGGTGGCAATCCGGATGAGCTGGAACAACACCTGATGGATCTGGACTCCACATTCCGCTTCAAATGTCGTCGCTGCGGTAAATGCTGTAAGAATCAGGACACCATCATCTTCACGCCGCGCGATATCTATAACATCGCCCATAAGTTCGGTAAGAGCATGGAGCAGGTCATTGAGGAGACCTCGGAAGTCTATCCCGGGCGTGACAGTCGGATGCCCATTGTCCATATGGTCCCCCGCGGCCCGAAGAACGCCTGTCCTCTGCTGGTCGATGGGCGCTGCAGTGTGCATGACTGCAAGCCCGCCGTCTGTGCCCCTGTTCCCGCTGGGCCGCGTGATCTGGTTCGACCGCACCCTGCCTTTGGAGCAGCAGCTGGACAACATTCAGGTGCGCTATATCGTAAAATGATATCGACTGTGGGTCCGCTAAGCGCGTCAATACGGTGCGCGAGTGGCTGGCCGGTTCGGGATCGCTGAGGACGATGAGTTCTT
>VOFK01004164.1_pt1 | contig 14793 bp, 23 predicted proteins | sample 5384121 | NCBI WGS metagenome assembly VOFK01 (sample SAMN12384730, study PRJNA508395) | human gut metagenome | isolation source: healthy gut J | host: Homo sapiens | reverse complement strand
CATTACGTATTAGTTGGGGTGGCGATGAGGATGTTCTGCTCGCCGTCGGTCAGTCGAACGTCGACCAGCGCGTCGTCCTCATTGAGGTTGAGCGCACGCAGACCCGCGCGGCGGATGTTCTGCAGGTCGCTCAGCACGATACGCTTTGCAATGCCCTGACGGGTGACGAAGAACAGGAACTTATCGTCCGCAAACTCCTGAATCGGGAACATAGCGGTGATTTTTTCGCCGTTTTCCAGCTCCAGAAGGTTAACAATGTTCATGCCCTTAGCCGAACGGCCGGTCTCCGGGATCTGATAGCCCTTGAGCTTGTAGACCTTGCCGCGATCCGAGAAGAACAGGATGGTGTCATGCGTGGATGCGGTGAAGATATCCTTTGCGAAGTCCTCCTCACGGGTGCTCATTGCGGAAACGCCGCGGCCGCCGCGACGCTGTGCGCGGTAAACCGAGGTCGGCTGGCGCTTGATATAGCCGAAGTGGGTGAGGGTATACGCGCAGTCCTGCTGCTCGATGAGGTCCTCGATGTCGATCTCGTCGGCCACATTTTCGATGCGCGTATGACGTTCGTCGCCGTATTTCTGCTTGATCTCCTGGAGCTCCTTCTTGACGACCGCGAGGATGTTCGCGTCGCACGAAAGGACATCCTCAAAGCCTGCGATGCGGCTTTCGAGGTCCTTGTACTCGTCGTTGATCTTCTCCTGCTCCAGACCGGACAGGCGGCCCAGACGCATGTCAACGATCGCCTGCGCCTGCGGCTCGTCGAGATGGAACTCGAAGTGCTCCGAGCCGTCCACGATGCCGAGCAGCGCGATCTGGTCGATCCAGAACGGCTCCGCCATCAGGTTTTCCTTGGCCTCCGCCTCGTTCTTAGACGCGCGGATGATGGCGATGATGCGGTCGATATTGTCGGTCGCGACCTTGAGGCCCTCCAGAATGTGCGCACGGTCGCGCGCCTTCTTGAGGTCGAAGCGCGTGCGGCGCTCGACAACGTCCTTCTGGAAGCCGATATACTGGTCGAGGATCTGGCGCAGGGTCAGCACGCGCGGCTGCAGCTTGCCGCCCGCACCCGGTACGAGTGCGATGTGGATCATCGAAATGGTGTCTCTCGAGCTGCGAATAGGTGAACAGCTGGTTGAGGATGACCTGCGCGTTGGCATCGCGGCGAACATCCACGACAATCTGCATACCCTCGCGAGAGGAATGGTCCTGGATGTTCGTGATGCCGTCGATGCGCTTATCCTTGACGAGATTTGCCATGGACTCGACCAGACGGGCCTTGTTTACCATGTACGGGATTTCCGTAATGACGATCTGGCTCTTGCCGTTCGGCAGGTCTACGATCTCGGTCTTTGCGCGGACCTTGATCTTGCCGCGGCCGGTTGCATAGGCGGCGCGGATGCCGCTGCGGCCCATGATGACGCCGCCGGTCGGGAAGTCTGGGCCCTGATGAACTGGCAGATCTCGTCCATCTCCGCCTCGGGATGGTCGATGACATAGCAGGTGCCGTCGATGACCTCCGGAGAGGTTATGCGGCGGGATGTTGGTCGCCATGCCGACCGCGATGCCGGACGAGCCGTTCACCAGCAGGTTGGGGAAGCGGGACGGGAGCACGACCGGCTCCTGACGCTCCTCGTCGAAGTTCGGCTGGAAATCGACTGTGTTCTTCTTGATGTCCGCCAGCATGTAGTTCGCCAGCTTGGCCATGCGGGCCTCGGTGTAACGGTATGCTGCCGGAGGGTCGCCGTCCACGGAACCGAAGTTGCCGTGGCCGTCGATCAGCGGATAGTGCAGCGAGAACGGCTGCGCCATACGCACCATTGCGTCATAGACCGATGCGTCGCCGTGCGGATGATAGCGGCCGAGCACATTACCGACGGTCGTTGCCGACTTGCGGTAGGGCTTGTCCGAGGTCAGACCGTCCTCGTACATAGCGTACAGGATGCGGCGATGTACCGGCTTTTAAGCCGTCGCGCACATCAGGCAGCGCACGGCCGACAATAACGCTCATTGCATAGTCGATGTAGCTTTTCTTCATCTCGCGTTCGAGATCGACCTGCATGATTTTCTGCTGTTCGTATTCTTGACTCATACTTTTTTGCCTCCAAAATGTTGGCTTTCATCATCTGTTTTTCGACGATGCTCTCGATGCGCGGATTTAACTTAAAGTAATTGAGCAGCTCGTCTACCTGCTCCTCGGTCGTCGCCCAGCTCGTCGCCAGACGGATGACCGTATGCTCCGCGTCATATTTTTCTATAAAGCTGTATGCGACCTTGCCGCCGAGTTCGGGCAGCCTGCTGTTTTCTACAATGATAAACTGCTGATTGGTGGGGGATTCCAGTGCAAAGCGGTATCCCTTTGCTTTGAGACCGTCGCGCAGCTTGATGGCGAGTTTGACCGCCGGTGCACAGATTTTCTCGTACAGCCCATCGGTGAACAGGGCGTCGAACTGCAGCGCGTTCAGGCGGCCCTTTGCGACCATCGCACCGTGGCGCTTGACCATGGTCTCGAACTGGCGCGGCATATTGCCGTGCGTGAACACGACCGCTTCGCCGCACAGCGCGCCGCACTTGGTGCCGCCGATGTAGAACACATCGGTCAGCCGTGCGATGTCCGGGAGCGTCACGTCGGTATCTGCCGTCAGGCCGTAGCCGAGGCGCGCGCCGTCGAGGAACAGCGGCAGATCGAACTCCTTGCACACGGCAGAAATGTGCTCTAGCTCGTTTTCGTGTAAAGCGTGCCGTATTCAGACGGATGGGAGATATACACCATGCCCGGGAAATACCATGTGGTTATGGCTTTCGTCCGCGTAGAACGTCTCGATGATACTCACGCAGATCGTCCGCGTCCAGCTTGCCGTTCCTGATGCGGGACGGTCAGCACCTTGTGTCCGGTGCTCTCGATGGCGCCGGCTTCATGCGTGTTCACATGACCGCAGGAGGACGCTACAACGCCCTCATACGGACGGAGCAGCGTATCAATGACGACCATGTTGGTCTGTGTGCCGCCGGTGAGGAAATACACCTGAGCGTCCGGGCAGTCCGCCGCTTTTAATCTTTTCTGCCGCCGAAGCGGTAAATTTATCGTTGCCGTAGCCGGAAACCGGCTCCATATTCGTCTGTGCCAGATACTCTAAAAACCTTGGGGTGTGCGCCATAACCGTAATCATTTTCAAAAAACAGCATAGTTTTCTCCCTTATACATCCAGATTCATTACATATTTTGCATTTCGCTCGATAAATTCGCGTCTGGGTTCTACCTTTTTCGCCCATCAGGAGCGCAAAGGTTTCATCGGCGGCTGCCGCGTCCTCCATCGTGACCTGAAGCAGCGTGCGATGTGCTCGGGGTCCATGGTGGTCTCCCACAGCTGCTGCGGGTCCATCTCGCCGAGGCCCTTGTAGCGCTGTACGCGCACATTGTCGCCCATTTCGTTGACGCAGTCGCGCTGCTGCTCCTCGGTGTAGGTATAGCGGACGTCCTTGCCCTTCTCGTTCTTGAACAGCGGCGGCTGTGCGATGAACACATGGCCGTGCTCGATCAGCGGACGCATAAAGCGGAAGAAGAACGTCAGAAGCAGGGTGCGGATATGGCTGCCGTCGACATCGGCATCGGCCATGAGGATGATCTTGCCGTAACGGAGCTTTGCGAGATCGAAATCGTCGCCGAAGCCCGCGCCGAAGGCGGTGATCATCGGGGTGAGCTTGTCGTTGCCGTAGACGCGGTCGAGACGCGCCTTTTTCGACGTTCAGCATCTTGCCCCAGAGCGGCAGGATCGCCTGATGACGGCGGTCGCGGCCCTCCTTGGCGGAGCCGCCTGCGGAATCACCCTCGACGATGTAGATTTCAGTGTAGGTCGGGTCCTTTTCGATGCAGTCCGCCAGCTTGCCCGGCAGGGAAGCGGAATCAAGCGCAGACTTGCGGCGCGTCATTTCGCGCGCCTTCTTCGCAGCCTCGCGGGCACGCGCGGCGGTCTGCGCCTTCTCGATAATAGTGCGGGCGACCTGTGGATTTTCCTCGAAGAAGGTCATCAGCTTTTCGGAGACCATCGCGTCGACCAGCGCACGCATATCGCTGTTTCCGAGCTTGGTCTTGGTCTGGCCCTCGAACTGCGCCTCCTGTAATTTGACCGAGATGATAGCGGTCAGGCCCTCGCGGGCGTCCTCACCCTTGAAGGACTCGTCGTCCTTGAGCAGCTTGTATTTCTTGCCGTAGTCGTTCAGAACGCGGGTCAGCGCGGCCTTGAAGCCGGTCTCGTGCGTGCCGCCCTCGGTGGTATTGATATTGTTGCGAAGGACAGCATCAGCTCGCTGTAGCTGTCGGTGTACTGCATGGCGACCTCGGCCATCGAGGTGTCGCGGCTGCCCTCCATGTAGATGACCTGCTCGTGCAGAGGGGTCTTGGTGCGGTTGAGATGCTCGACGAACTGACGGATGCCGCCCTCGTAGTGCATGACCTCCTCGACCGGCTCATCGTCGCGCTCGTCGCGCAGGGTGATCTTGAGGCCCGCGTTGAGGAACGCCTGCTCGCGCAGACGCTTTTCGAGCACATCGTACTCGTAGACCGTGGTCTCGAAGATCTCCGGGTCGGCGTGGAAGCGGATGGTCGTGCCGGTCTCGCTCTCGCACGGTGTATCGCGCATTTTTACGGTCGTCACGCCGCGCTCAAAGCGCATGTAGTGCTTGGTGTGACCGTCGCGGACCTCGGCCTCGAGCCAGTCGGACAGCGCGTTTACGACCGACGAGCCGACGCCGTGCAGACCGCCGGAGACCTTGTAGCCCGAGCCGTCGAACTTGCCGCCTGCGTGCAGGACGGTGAGCACGACCTCGAGCGTCGGAATGCCCATCTGCGGGTGAATACCGCAGGGAATGCCTCGGCCGTTATCCGTGACGCGGATGATGTCGCCCTTTTCGATCGTAACTTCGATGTGCGTGCAGTAGCCTGCGAGCGCCTCGTCGATCGAGTTGTCGACGATCTCATACACCAGATGATGCAGACCGCGCGCCGAGGTAGAGCCGATGTACATGCCCGGGCGCTTGCGGACAGCCTCTAAGCCTTCGGAGTACCTGAATCTGATTTTCATCATAGGTCTCGGTAACCTTCAGATCGAGCACTTCGTCCTTGATTTCAATCTCTTCACTCATATCGTTAAATTTCCTTTCCAGAAATTGCGGAACAAACAAATCGCGCGTCAGCGCGCATAAAATAGAATTTTCATCGGAAATTCATAAAAAGTGGGAGTATGTATCACACTTTTTATACAAGTGCGGAGAAAAAGTTTCAACCATCGGGCGGAACTTTTCGTAGCTTTTGGATATGTCCGCGTATACGCGGCATATCCTTTCGTCGAAAAAATGTATTTTTCGACGAAGGCGGAGCCTTCACACGGCGTAGCCCTTTTCCGCACGTCTTTGAATAGCCTGCGGAGAAAAGCTGCGTCAGGTACAGGGTCTCACCGAGGGCGTTTTCGCACAGCACGGCCGCGCGCGGCAGATCGTCGTACAGCTCAATGATGCGCCCCTCGTCCTGCAGGCGTTCAAGCAGCAGCAGGCGCGTGCGCTTGGATGCGGTCGCCGTATCCATATCGAACACCGCAACTACGCTCTGCAAGGGCACGATGTAGTCCTGACCTAAATGTAAATACATTCGAGTCCGCCGGAATAATTAGAAATTAATAGTAATGCGTAATTAAAGTCCTGCGGATTTTCTATCCGTTTCAACAATCGCGCCGTGCGCGACCCCCTAATTTCTAATTACTACCTGGATTTAATTATACCACTTTTTCACTAATTGTGTACCCTAAACCTAAGGAAAAACCAAATATTTCTCTGTTTTTTTGAAAGAAAACAAGGGCACGGCAGGAAATTTCGAGGTGGTATCTGTTCCCCGCCGTGCAATAGTTTGTAAAATTATGTGATTTTAGTGTGTTTCTGTGGATTTTTTCGCCGTTTTGAATATGGAAAACCGCGCCTGCACGCAGCTTTTCTGAGATGCCGTCCTCGCAGCAGGTGATCATGACCTGACCGGCGGAGATCCGGTTGAGAACGAAGTCCTGCCTGCGGCGGTCGAGCTCGCTCAGAACATCGTCGAGCAGCAGCACGGGATACTCTCCGTCCTCCTCAAAAAAGAGCTCGCGCTCGGCCAGCTTGAGCGACAGCGTGCAGGTGCGCACCTGTCCCTGCGAGCCGAAGGAAGCGGCACTGCGACCATCCAATAACAGCTCCAAGTCATCCTTATGCGGACCGGAAAGACAGCTTTTAGCCGCAATCTCGGCGGTTTTATGGCTGAACACATGGTCGATAAGTTGCTTTTCGATTGTTCGAGCGTCTGCAAAACGGGTCGGTGACGCTCGACACGGTCTTATACACACCGGAGAGCACCTCATGCGGCGCGATATCGGAATAGACCGCTGCCGCCGCCGCGAGCAGCTTGCGGCAGTAATACGCGCGGTAGCGGATGATCTGCGCGCCGATGCGCGCCATGCGCAGCGAAAAGTCCTCCCACATCGACAGCAGAGACGGTTTTCTTCGCTGTCGCGCAGGATGCGCGTCTTGTGCTCGTGCAGACGGTTGTATTCCTCCAGATAGCGCGCGTAGTTCGGCCGCAGCTGACACAGCGCCGTGTCGAGAAAGCGCCGCCGCGCCGCCGCGCCTGCGCGCACGAGCATCAGATCCTCCGGACAGAACAGCACGGTTTTGAGCAGTCCCTGTGCGTCCGACTGGCGTTTCTGCCGCACACCGTTTTTGTAGATTTCCATCGCTTTGGTGCGGGAAAATCTCAGTTCAAGCGAGATATCGCGCTCCTGCGCGAGAAAATCCGCAAAGATGAAAGCATGATTCTCTCCGAACCGCAGCCCCTCTTTTTTCTGGGCCGTGCGGAACAGCCGCATGGTCGAGCAGGCCGCTGCCGCTTCGAGCAGGTTGGTTTTTCCCTGTCCGTTTTCGCCGCAGATCAGGTTGACCGCCGGATCGAACGCAAACGATTCGTCCGCATAGTTGCGGAAATTCTGCAGTTTTAACGACTTGATGTACATGGGCTTCTCCATATTAACGGTTTGTACGATAACAGACGCGCAAAAATCGCGTTCATTATCGCACATAGTGTTTATTTTATTTGATGCAGACCTTTGCGCCGTCCAGCTCTACCGTATCACCGGAACGCAGTTTTTTGCCGCGCATGGTGCAGATTTCGCCGTTTACCAGCACTTCACCCTCGGCGATGCGGAGCTTGGCCTCGCCGCCCGAGGATACCAGATTTGCGAACTTCAGCAGGGCGTCAAGCTTGATGAATTCGGTTTCAATTTTAATTTCAGTCATTGGCTTTCAGTCTCACAGGCAAGTACAAGATAGCTGTATTTATCGCCTTCCATCGGCGAAATGATCATCGGGTTGAGTGCACCCTTGAGCTGCAGCTTCACCTGCTCATCGCCGGCCGCGCGCAGCGCGTCGAGCATGTAGCGGTTATTGAAGCCGATCTCAAGGTCCTCGATGCAGCCGTCGATCGGGCATTCATCGTAGCTCTTGCCGATCGCGGTCACGCACGAAAGCTGCACATAATTGCCGTCAAAATGAAAGCGGATCGGGTTTTTCAGCTTTTCCGAGACGATCAGCGACACGCGCTCGATGCAGCTGATCAGCTCGTGCGAGCCGAAGTCGACCTCGTGCTCAAAGTCGTTCGGGATAGCGGCGCGGTAGTTGAGGAACTCGCCTTCGATCAGACGGGTGATCAGCGTCGTGCCGCCGATGCGGAACAGGATGTTCTTCTGGTCGGGGAAAATCTCGACCGGCTCGTCATCCTCTCCGAGAATGCGCTCGATCTCGCGCAGGGAAGCGCCCGGGACCACGAATTTCATTTCCCCGGACATCCCTTCGATGGTCTCGCGGCGCACGGAAAGACGGTAGCCGTCGACCGCTGCCACATTGAGGCGCGAGCCATCCAGCTCGAACAGGCAGCCGGTATGGATCGGCTTGGATTCGTTGTCGGAAACCGAGAAAATCGTCTGGGAAATCATGCTTTTCAGGATATTCTGGGGCAGAGAGAACCCGGTAGCGCTGGAAACCTCAGCAAGCGCCGGAATTCGTCCGCCTCGGTCGCGGCCAGATTAAACACCGCGCGGCCGCATTTGACGGTTGTCATCAGCTTGTCGTCCGTCTCGATATAGACGACGTCGTTCGGCAGCTTGCGGACAATGTCGAGCAGCAGCCTTGCATTGATAACGATGCTGCCCGGCTCAACCACGTCGGTCTCGGTCGTGGTGCGGATGCCCATCGACATGTCATAACCGGTGACGGTCAGCGTCGAAGCATCAGCGCAGATAAGCAGACCTTCGAGCAGCGGCATCGAGCTTTTGCCGGTTACTGCGCGGGAAGCTGTGCCGAGCAGATCAGCAGGATTTCTTTTTCGCAGGAAAACTTCATATTGATTCCTTTCTCTAAAAAAATGAAATTTAACAAAGGGCTGCTGCCGGGTTTATTTATAAATACAGCAGAGCGAATACTGTGCGATTTTTATTAATGACCATGTCCGCGGGCGAACAGCTTCTGGCCTGCGTCGCGAGACAGAGAAAATCACAGATAACAGAAGGATAGGATTTTCGCATTCGTAATAGTAGGCCTGGGGAGCCTGTGGATAACCCGAAAATCGTCAGGTATGGCGCGGGAAATGTCGTCCACAGACGATTGTGGATGGAAAAATGGACTGTACACACGAAAACAACCCTGTTGATTATCCACAGGCTTATCCCTGTGGATTCCACAGAAAACTTGGGGATAAATAAATGCATAAATATAAGCCTGTGTACAGCGGATATGCATATATGCAGCGTCGCAGAACTCAGTCGCCGCGTATGTTATTGTGCAGCTTTTTGATGACGTCCTCGGTCTGGCGCGATTTCTTGCGCTCCTCCTCGATCTTGTTGCAGGCGTGCATGACGGTGGTATGATCGCGCTTGAAGATCTTTGCAATGTCGGGGAAGGAGTATTCAAGCTCCTGGCGGATCATGTACATCGCCATCTGGCGCGGATACGCGACGTCCTTGGAGCGGTCCTTGGAGATCATCTGCTCGACCGGGATATAGAAGTAGTTTGCGACCGCCTCCATAATGCGCTCCGGTGTCGGATTGAGACCCGGATTCTCGGTGCGCAGCGCGTCGATCGCGTTTTCTGCAAGCGAGACCGTGATGCGTTCGCCCATCAGCTCGTGCATCGCCTTGATCTTTTTGACCGCGCCCTCGAGCTGGCGGATATTTGCCTGGATATTCTCTGCGATGTAGTTGGATACCTCGTCGGGCAGCTCGCTCATTTTGACTGCTTTATCGCGGATAATGGCGATTCGGTCTCAAAGTCAGGCGGCTGGATATCAGCGAGCAGACCCCATTCAAAACGGGTCTTCATGCGCTCCTCGAGCGTGTTGATCTCCTTCGGCGGACGGTCGGAGGTGAGGACGATCTGCTTTTTCGCCTCGTACAGCGCATTAAAGGTATGGAAGAATTCCTCCTGCGTGCGCTCCTTGCCGGCGATGAACTGTACGTCGTCCAGCAGCAGCAGATCAACCATGCGGTACTTGTTGCGGAATGCCTGTACATCCGCCTTCTGGATGGCGGTGATCAGCTCGTTGGTGAAATCCTCGCCCTTTACATAAATAATGCGGAATTCCGGGTGCGTGCGGCGCAGAACGTTCGCGATCGCGTACATCAGATGGGTCTTGCCCAGACCGGAGTTGCCGTAGATGAACAGCGGGTTGTTTTCCGCAGCCGGGCGCTGCGAAACCGCAAGTGCAGCTGCATGCGCGAATTTGTTGCTCGAACCGACGATAAAACGCTCAAACGTGTAGTCGTCATACGGAGAAGTGCTCGTGACTCGGCGCGGTGTATTCGCCGGTCACTACAACGATCGTGATCGGGTCGCCGGTCAGGGTTGTGCAGCACCTCCTGCAGAGGAGCGATAAATTTGATTCGATAAATTCTTTTTCTTAAAGGGCACCGGAGAGTGCAGCACCAAGCCGATTATCCCCAAAGGAAACGACCGTTACGTCGTCAAACCAAGCGGAAATGGTGGAAGGAGGGAAGTCCAGCTGTTCGACCGCCCTCTCCAGTATGTTGTTGGCCATGAGGGCGCCTCCTGTCGATAATGATTCTATTTTATAATAGCATATTTTATCCACAAGTTCAATGCGTCGATGTGGATAACTGTCCGGCGGCGTGCCGCGCGGCAGCATGATTTTTTTCGAACAGCCGAACCGGTTTATTTTTACTTCGCAGAATTTAAAAAATCGGCGTTTTTGCGTCGAAATCATCGAAAATTAAAGCCGGCCGGCTGGAAAAAATGCACGGCGTTTTTTATGAAAACTGCGGAATTTATGCAAAAATTCATCGAAAATTGGCGGCTTTTCCGCGGAAATCAAAATCCGCAGATTGCCGAAAACCGTGATTACGACGGCCGACATTGAGCAGATGCTTCTATTTATCCACAACATGTTGACAACCTGTGCAAACTGCTGAAATTCGTTTCGAGGGTCGGAAAAAATGCTTTTTTGACAAAAATCGAACCTATATAGGATAATAAATATCGTATCCTATCATGCGGACAGGCAGCGGCATATGCCCGCGTCTCGCGCCGGACCTATGCCGGTGCCCATCCGTAAAATTCTAGAACAGGGAGGTGCACGAAGTTATGAAGAGAACGTTCCAGCCGAAGAAGCGTCAGCGCTCCAAGGAGCACGGCTTCCGCAAGCGCATGTCCACCGCGAACGGCCGCAAGGTACTGGCACGCCGTCGCGCAAAGGGTCGCGCTAAGCTGTCTGCTTAATGACAGCCTATAAAGGAAGTATTCAGACTTCCCGAAAATTCGCGCCAGCGGCGCAAAAGAGTTCGTAACGAGCCGCATTCGTGCGGCTCGTTTTTTTCGTTTACGGGCAATACCACTCAAGCAATCGTTGTCTGGAGCGGTGTCACTCTGTTTAGGGTGCAGTCCATGCAGCGAAAAATACGGTATTCAGGTTTGGATTTTTACTGACCGAAACGAACGAAATAGTAAAATCAGCTTTGCAAACCATCAGATGCAAAAGAAAAAAAAAATACCGTTTTTTTCGGGGCATCAGGAAAAAACGGGAGCATCAGAAGATGAAAAAACAGTATCCTTAAAGGAAAACCACGAATTCCGCCGATTGTATCATCGTGGTGTGTCCACGGCAGGAAAACACGTTGTGATCTACTGCCGCAGGAACAAGCTCGGCTACAACCGGCTGGGACTCACCGTCAGTGCCAAGCTGGCGTGTGCGGTGAAGAGAAACCGCATCAAGCGTTTGTTTCGTGAAGGCGTACCGTCTCAACGAGGACAAATTTGCCGACGGCATCGACCTTGCTGCTGGTCGCACGGGTACGGGCCGTAGGCGCAAGCTATCAGGAAATCGAAAAAAATCGCTGCTGCGCGCCTTGAAGGACAACAAAGGTTGCGGCAGCTCGGACATGAAGCGGCTGCTGCTGGCGATGATCCGGTTTTATCGCCGGTATATTTCTCCAAACAAACCGCCCTGCTGCCGCTATACGCCGACCTGCTCGCAGTACGCCCTTGAGGCGATCGAGAAGTACGGCGCTCTGAAGGGAGGCTGGCTTGCGCTGAGGCGCATCTGCCGCTGCCATCCCTTCTCTAAGAGAGGACCCTATGATCCGGTTCCATAATAGGAACGGGATCATGTTTTTATACTGCCTTACGGCGGTAAAGTGAGGATTTTGCTTTGCAAAATCCTTTTCACTGTGTCGTTTTACAATTTAACATGGAGGTTCTTATGACCATCGATCAACTTTCCAACCTGATCAAAGATCCGAAAACTGTTCGGTATTTTGATCGTTCGACCGTTCGGCCTGCTGCTGCAGTGGCTGTACAGCATCGTGCATAACTACGGCCTTGCCGTTATCCTGTTCGCGCTGATCGTCAAAGCTGTGCTGCGTACCGCTCGCCATCAAGGGCAAGAAGAGCATGCTCGCCATGACCGCGCTCAACGCGGAGATGCAGCAGCTTCAGAAGAAGTACGCGAACAACCGCGCCAAGCTCAACGAAGAGATGCAGAAGCTGTACGAAAAAGCACGGCGTCAGCCCGATGAGCGGCTGCCTGCCCCAGCTTCATTCCGCTCCCCATCATGATGGGTCTGTACTATGCGGTACAGCAGCCGCTGCAGTATATCGTCGGCCTGAGCAGCGAGACGGTCATCAAGAGCTCGCGCAGCTGGTCGGTCTGGACAATCTGGCAGGCGCAAACTACACCGTACAGATCGTGATCGCGGAAAAGCTGAACGCATTCAAGGATGCAGCCGGCAATTTCGCGCCCGACGTTCTCAAGTGCCTCGCAGACGGCGAGAGCATCTTCCCGATGGACTTCAACTTCTTCGGCCTTAATCTGGCGGATACCCCGTCCATCAAGCACCCGGGCCTGATCTGGATCATCCCGATCCTGTCGTGCCTGACCGCATATCTCTCCAGCTACATCATGCAGAAGATGCAGAATATGCCCAAGGGCAACGATGCGGCTGCGAACCAGATGAAGATGATGACCATGCTGATGCCGCTGATGTCGCTGTACTTTGCGTTCATCCTTCCGGGCGCGATCGGCATTTACTGGATCTTCAACAACGTATTCACCTGCGTACAGGAGGTCATTCTGACCAAGCGCATCCGCGGCAGGCAGGAGGCAGAACAGGCTGCCGAAGCAGAGCGTGTGGCGGCGGAAAAAAAGGCGAAGCGCGAGGCAAACCGCGCTGCGCAGAAGTCCCATAGTGCGCAGAAGTCCCATAGTGAGAAAAAGAAGGGGGACAAGTAATCATGCAGAAGTTTTTAGAAGCAACCGGCGAGAACCGTGATGCAGCCATCGCAAACGCGCTGCGTCAGCTGGGTCTCGACCGCGATGATGTATCCGTAGAGGTACTCGACAACGGCAAAAAGGGCTTTCTCGGCATTGGTGCGACCCGGCGCGCGTCCGCGTGACCTATGAGGCGCCCGAGATCATCGAGGAGAAGAAGCCGGCGCCGAAGGCGGAAAAGCCGGCTCCGAAGCCGGTAAAGACCGAGCCGAAGGCAGAAAAGCCGGCTGTCAAGCCGCAGAAGCTGTCCATCACCGACGAGGACGACACGCCGCGTCTGGTCAAGGCCGCTCCGGCGGATTTTGTTCCGGAAAAGCTCGAGGTCGAGCGTCCGCGCCGCGAGCGCAGCGACCGCCCGCGCCGTGAACGCAGCGACCGCCCGCGCCGTGAGCGCCGCCCGCGCGGGAGCGCCCGATCACTCCGTCCGTTCCGAAGGAGCGCGAGCTCATCCCGGTTTCAGAGGACTGCATGAAGAAGGCAGAAGAGCTCGCGACCTCGTTCATCTCCGGTCTGATGGAGAAGATGGGCATCGAGGGTCAGGTCACGGTTCTGCCGCAGACCGAGTGCGACCAGCTGCGCCTCGAGCTGTCCGGTCCGGACATGGGTCCGATCATCGGCCGCCGCGGCGATACGCTCGACGCGATCCAGTATCTCGGCTCGCTCGTGCTGAACAACGCGCTCGACGAGCACGTTCGTCTGTCTGTTGATACCGAAAACTATCGCGAGAAGCGCGCGGAGAGCCTGGAGCGTCTGGCGCGCAAGATGGCGATGAAGGTCGTCAAGAGCCATCGCTCGATGACTCTCGAGCCGATGAATCCGTATGAGCGCCGCATCATCCATGCCGCTCTCCAGGACTTCAACGGCGTTACGACCTACTCCACCGGCACTGAGCCGAGCCGCCGCGTCGTTATCGCACCGGACAGCGGCCGCCAGCGTCATTAACGCAGAGGTATCATCTATGAATGATACGATTGCCGCTGTTGCCGCATCGGGCGGGCCGATCGGCATCATCCGTGTATCGGGTGCGCAGGCGATCGGTGCGGTCAGCGCGGTCTTTTCTCCGAAAAACGGCAGTCCGCTGGCGGAAGCAGCCTCGCAGAAGCTGGTTTACGGTACGCTTTCCGACAAGAACGGGCATCTGCTCGATGCCTGCTACGCGGTCGTGTTCCGCGCACCGCATACCTACACGGGCGAGGACATGGCGGAAATTCAGTGCCATGGCTCGACTGCGGTCCTGACCGCGGCGCTCGATGCGCTTTTCGCGCACGGCGTGCGGCAGGCCGAGGCCGGAGAGTTCACGCGCCGCGCGTTTCTGAACGATAAAATGGGACTTTCCGAGGCGGAAGCCGTACATGACCTGATCACGGCGCGCACGGTCGAAGCCGCGCAGAACGCCGCAGCGCAGATGATGGGTGCGGTCGGCTCGAGAAAGTGCAGCAGATGCGCGACAAGCTGCTCGGCATGGTCGCGCATTTCCACGCGATCGTCGATTTTCCGGACGAGGACATCGACCCGATCCTGTTCGATGATGCGGCGGCGCTGCTGCACCAGACAACAAGTCAGCTCTACCGCATGGCGGAGAGCTATGAACGGGGACGTATCCTGCGCGAGGGCGTGCCGTGCGTCATTCTCGGCCGGCCGAACGCCGGCAAGTCGACGCTGCTGAACACGCTGCTCGGCCGCGAGCGGGCGAGTGACCGATATTCCGGCGACCCGCGATCATCGAGGAGAACGTCAAGGTCGGCCAGATCCTGCTGCGCGTGACCGACACCGCCGGTCTGCAACACGGACGATCCGGTGGAGCAGGCGGGCATTGATCCCGGGCGATGGCGGGAGAGCTTCGGCTTCCCTCATCCTGGCTGTGTTCGACGGCTCAAGCCCATCAGCGACGAGGATATGCGCCCTGCTTTGCTTTTGCTCGGCAGGCCACCGCAGCAATGCGTAAT
>VOFK01004070.1_pt1 | contig 14851 bp, 28 predicted proteins | sample 5384121 | NCBI WGS metagenome assembly VOFK01 (sample SAMN12384730, study PRJNA508395) | human gut metagenome | isolation source: healthy gut J | host: Homo sapiens | reverse complement strand
CAGATCTTGGAAATGGAATCAAAATTGGGCGCCGGATCCTGGCGAAATCAGCCAGAAAGGGCAACGGTCTTCGACTAATTTCGGAAATATGGTTCAGAGCATTGGAAAACGCACTTCTGGGCGCTTATCAGCTATATGAATGTTCGCTGGATGTTTCCGTACAGGAACAGCGAAAGTTTGAAAGAATATCACAAGCTGATGATAAAGCGTACCGCCTTTTTCTTCCGTTACGGTTAATTTCAATTCACCATAAGGTTCAGGAAGGCGTTTATAAGTCGGGCATTGAAATTGGTGATATACGACCTTTTCAAGCTATTTCGTATGAACAAAACGATGGAATGCTACGAGGATTTTGTCGTACTGCCCAAAGCTCGTTATCGACCCCATAATCGACACAGGCGACGGCGACAGTGAAACGCTTTCGCAGAATTTTTTCGCTTGATAAGAACGCTTTTCGCAAGTATAAAAAGGGAATACAGGGCGAGGATTCCATCCAAAAACGTTCACTGGACAATGTCCCAAAGCACGACAAAGCTGATGGTAAAGCAGATGGAACGCAGTATTGGCGGAAGCTGCGTGATTATTCCGACCTTAACGAATATTTCCCGTTTGACGAGGATAATTACGATGCTACAGACAGCATAATAGAGGTAATGCTTGCACTTGACCTGTCGCTTATCTCTATGAAACAGCGTTGCCTCAATGCGTGGTATTCTCCTGCGGACAAGCAGTGCGAGCAGTTTTCCGTCAAGAATGAAGAAGACAATATGCTGCTGTTTGATATAATCAGCAGACTTCCTCGTCAGACGGATACCTTCCTTCCCGACTCGTTGCGAGAAGCTGTATGGAAGCCTCAGGCGATATATCTGCCGTTTACTTTGTCACATCGCAGTTAAGACGTGATTTTATCGGCAAAATGACCGATATTGAGTTGTTCCGCAACAAGAGGTTAAAATCCTGCTGGTCCAGCGGAGCTATCGAAACCGATGAACAGGCAGAACTTGCAGATGCCGTTGCGGTGACGCAGGGCTTGAACTTTGGAAGATAGATAAGGATATCGTTCAGTCGCTCAATGCGGCGATAGAATTGCATAAAAAGCAATGACAACGCATCCGGAATCTTAAAAATCATAACGGAGAATAGATTTGAAACGTAATAACAGTAAAAAGGACAGCTCCGCTAAACAGCAGGCGATCGTTCTTGTCGGAAATACTTACCGCAGGAACGTGAATCCGATACCTGTCATAGCGGTCAAGCTGGTTCTTGCCTATATGCTCACTGTCGGCACTGTAATGAGCTTTATCAATATATACGACATACCGTTTGAATTCGGCTCTGCCATAGCGCAGGTGCTTTTTCGTGACGGCTTTTATGCCTGTATTCATATTCATAAAAAAAACGCTACGCTTTGCCTGCGTTTGCGGTCGGTGCCGCCATAGTGTATTTTTCTTTCACAAATCAATAAACGAATCGCTTATTTTATTCAAGGATTACATTTTATTCAGCTTGACAGCAGGTTGCTTTCTACGCTACAGTATGTTCCCGTCAATTCCCATGCGTTTCTTACAAGAACGCAGGATTTTGTCAGCGGAATGAATACGGCTATGCTTATTCTGACCTGCATAATCAGCTTTATATGCGTGTTGTGCTGTTATAAAAAAAAAATTCCACCCTATAGCTGTAATAGTTACATGGAGCGTGATGTTCATACCTTCGTTTCTGTCGGAGGATGCAGATTATTCCATGTACATTCTGCTTGCGGTAACCGCATTTTTCGGGCTTCTTGCGATAAACTCGGCAAACGGTTTCTATTCGCAGGTGCCGGTAAATATGCGAACGGTGCAAAAAATAAACCCTCCAACGATGAAAAAACGTTCAGAAAAAATCTGCGTAAGAAAAATCCGTTACAGACGGCAAAATCCGAGCTTTCACGCTACAGCAGGAACTGCCTTTGCGGTATACTTGCGGCTGTTATCACATTCGGTGCGACCTTCGGCTCACAAAAGCTCTTTCCGGATATGAGCTATATCAACACAGACAATATCATAAACTCGACCGTAAAATTCTTTACGGATATAGGAGAATATTTCAGCCTTGCGTTTTCGGGCAATGCAGGCGGGCTTTTCAACGGCTATTTTTCATCGGACAACTTCCTTATCAACAACAATATATGGGGCAAATGCGCCGCCGCAGTCGGCAAATGAACCTGTGCTTAAAATGTAAGATCGACCTACGAAACAGGTATGTACCTTGTCGGAGACATCGGCGTTGGGATTTCACGGGTAAAAGCTGGGTGAGCATCAGAAAAAGGTCGGAAAGGACGAGTTGTACAGCGGTGAATATAACATCAGCGACAGCTTTTCTCCCGAAAAGATAGCACAGGCAGAGCAGTATATGAGATTGTTCGGCGGTCTGACGCAGAAGAAAAGACGCTTACGTCTGCGGATTATTCTTATATCTACGAGCACTCGGAATCACCGGGCTATGCGGGAATACGTCTTGCTATGGAGGAAAGCGACTTCAGTGATCGTTTTCAATCCGAACTTTATGTATTCCTCGCAGAGCGTAAGCATTGAATATCTCAAGAACACAAGCATTGTATTCAAGCCGTTCCTTCCTGATAACAACGCCTATATGAAAAATGAGAATTTCAATTACGGCGATACGATAATAAGAATAGCTGACAGAAAGAACTGGATGAAGAGTTTTGAAACAAATGTTCTTATTCCGACTAATACAGGAACATTTGTGTTCGCAGACGATACTATGACCGACAGTGATAAGGCGTCATTGCTTTATTCTCTCAGGATTCGGCAGTTTACTCGGACGCAATGACATATATTGAAGATAAGAAAAGAATACGACCGTTACGTCAGAAACACCTACACCACAGTTCCCGAAAGCGAAAAGGAGAACATCAGAAGATTCCTTGACGAATTTGAAGGCAAAGACGGCGATAACGCAGGTACCGTTGATAACGAACTGCTGTATGTTTACGGAATGTGCGAGTATCTGCGTTCACATTACGCCTATTCGCTTACAGCCGATAATACTTCCGACAAGAGCAATACTATGCTCGGAAACTTCCTTTCGGCACAAGGCAGGGACACTGCGCCCTCTATGCCAGCGCAAGACGCTTGCACTGCGTGAAAAGGTATACCTGCCCGTTATATAACAGGCTTCACAACAGGAAAGCTCGAGCTTAACGGAAGCACGGGAATGTACGAAAAAACCATACACGAAAATTCACTTCATGCGTGGGTTGAAGTATACACGGAGGATTTCGGCTGGCTCGCCGTTCGATCCGACAGGCTACGGCGGAAGCAAGCATCTCAGGCGATTATATCGATCCTTCCCGGACGGACGCACCTGTAACTACAGCACCGCCTCAGACGACCTCAACAACGGTAACTACGACCGTGTCACCGTCGCAGACAACAGCTACGACACCGCCCGTTACATCCGCTCCTTCTGACAATTCTTCGGATAATTCCGGAAACAATCCGGGCAGTGACGCACCCGTTAAAACCGACTATTCACTGCTTATAAAGATCGCTTTAGCCGTACTCGGCGTAATTGCACTATCGCACTGATATTTGCGTTTATCAAATCGGTAAAGCGTAAAAACGAAAACCGTATGAAGAGTTTCAGAAAGTCAAAGGATACAGTTTCCGCCGTAAAGGATATGTACGGCTTTATTATGAAGACTGTTCGGTACTACCGATCTTGTTCCGTGTGACAATGAGCTTCCGCTTGAATTTGCCGTCCGTGCCGATGAGAAGCTGAAAACGCTCGGAACGGATACAAGCCTTGTAAGAATTATGAACATAATCGAAAAGGCAGAGTTTTCAAACGAGGAAATATCCGAGCAGGAGCGTGCCGAGGTTTACTTGTATACAAAACAGCTTTATGCGCTTGTGCTTCAGAACTCCGGACGCATAAAAAAGAATTTGGATTAAAGTCACTTTTTTGACAATTAATTCAATATAATTGTTGTAAATTCCGTGATAATCTGTTATAATTATATCAGAAGTAAGCAAAAGCTCGCAAAGCGGAAAGGAAATATAATATGAGACTTATAACAAAGATCTGATTTTGACGGTCTTGCCTGCGGTGCATTACTGCTTGAGGCAAAGGTCGTTGACAGCTGGATGTTTGCTCATCCGAAGGATATTCAGGACGGGCTTGTTCCCGTAACAGAAAATGACGTTCTCGCAAATGTACCCTTTGCTCCCGGTTGCGGCCTTTGGTTTGACCACCATTCAAGCGAGGAAGAACGTCTGAAAATAAAGGTCATTACAAGGGCGAAAGCAGGATTTCTCCCAGTGCCGCCAGAATCATATATGAATATTACGGCGGTAAGGAGCGTTTCCCGAATTTTGACGATCTGATGCTTGCTGTAGATAAGGTCGACAGCGGACAGCTGACCGCAGAAGAAATACTGAACCCTACAGGCTGGATACTTATCGGCTTCCTTATGGACCCACGCACAGGTCTCGGACGTTTCAGAAACTTCAGGATAAGCAACTATCAGCTTATGGAAAAATTGCTTGTCTGCTGTGCGACAATGTCTACAGAAGAAATTCTCAATATGCCCGATATACAGGAAAGAATCGCTGTATAACCAACAGACCGAGCTGTTCAAACAGATGGTAGCCGAGCATTCAAGAGTTGAGGGCGATGTTATAATATCCGATATGCGTAATGTCGATCCTATCTATACCGGAAACAGATTCATGATATACAGCCTTTATCCGCATCAGAACATATCTGCATGGATAGTAAACGGAAAGGGCGGAAAAGGATGTTCCGTAGCGGTCGGTTATTCTATACTTAACCGCACGAGCAACGTTGACGTAGGCTCGCTTATGCTCAAGTACGGCGGCGGCGGTCACAGAGCGGTCGGCACCTGTCAGTTCAAGGACGAGGAAATCGAAGAAAAGCTTCCGATGCTGCTTGACGAGCTTGTAAATTACGACAAGTATTATTCTGCAACTCCCGTGTAAAGCACGGCTTTAAATAACGAAAGGTACATATGACGGTACAGGAATATGCGGTTAAGCTCCGCAGCAATATTTCAAAAATCATAAAGGGCAAGGACGATAAGATAGACCTTGTCATAATGGCTTTTAAGCGGCGGTCACGTTTTTTGCTTGACGATGTTCCGGGAACAGGCAAGACTGTTCTCGCAAAGGCACTCGCAAGAAGCATTGACGCAAGCTTTTCAAGAATACAGTTTACCCCCGACCTGTTACCGTCCGATATCACCGGTATCCACTTTTTCAATATGAAAGAGCAGGAGTTCATGTTCCGTGCAGGTCCTGTGTTCACGAATATTCTTCTTGCCGATGAAATAAACCGTGCTACGCCCAGAACGCAGTCGGCTCTGCTTCAGTGTATGGAAGAAAAGCAGGTGACGATAGACGGAGAACTTTTTCTTATCGATAAGCCGTTCATCGTACTTGCAACGCAGAACCCCGTAGAAACGGCAGGAACTTATCCGCTTCCCCGAGGCACAGCTTGACCGTTTTATGATAAAGCTGTCTGTAGGCTATTCCGACAGGGAATCGGAAATGCAGATACTCGATAATTCAAGAGCGGTTCACCCTGTAGAAAATCTTACTGCCGTAACCGATAAGACAGAGCTTCTTGAAATGATGAACAGGGTAGAGAATATCAAAGGTGAACGAGGCTGTAAGAGGATACATTGCCGATATAGGAAATGCCAGCCGTCATAACAGCGAGATTAAGCTCGGCCTCAGTACACGAGGACTTATTGCGCTGAAAAATATGTCGCAGGCAAGGGCGGCACTGCGTGGCAGGGAATTTGTAACCCCCGATGATGTAAAGACAGTCGCTCCGTGTATGTTGCGTACACAGACTTATCTGCAGAAGTACGGTTATGCGTGACCCCGACAGTGCAAAAAACGTGAGATTCTTGACAAAATGATAAAGGAGCTTCCCGTTCCTACGGAGCAGATTTAAATGGAGCTTGTAGCGATTATTCTTGTGATTGCGGCGGTAGTAGCCGCAGAAGTGCTTACTTTTCGGAAAGTACGCACTGAAAGGAATATATTACAGTGCGTCGGTAAACAAGGCCGAGGTCTACGAGGGCGAAACCCTCGAACTGACTGAGGTCGTTGAGAACCGACGCTTTGTTGCTTTGCCGTGGATAAAGACGGAGCTTTCCGCTTCACGCTGGCTTGCGTTCAGCAGGAAGGATTCCGCCGCACAGACAAGCGGCGGCGACAATACCTTTATTCCGGGCGTTTTTTCGCTGAAGCCCCGAAGTAAATGTACAAGAGTCAGAAAAATAAAAATGTATGAAACGTGGCGTATTCTCCTTTGACGATACGGTTGTGACCGCTACAGATATGCTGGGTCTTGTAAGAGTTTCAAGAGGCTTCAAGGTCGGGATAAGCATTACCGTCCTGCCTGTCGGCGCAGACGGAGAAAATGCGGTGCTGTCATTCAACGAGCCTGTCGGTGAAATTCTTGGACGTTTCATAAACGAGGATCCGTTTATGATTGCAGGCTCAAGGGAATATACGGGCAGAGAACCGCTCAACCGCATAAACTGGAAGTATACCGCCGTTACCGGTAAGCTGATGGCTATGAACAACGAGTTTACCACCTCACGAAACACCCTTATACTTATGAATATGCAGAGAAAGGGAGTAGTGCCGGTAACGTCCGCAGATATAAGAGATACCGAAGCGTTTATAAAACTGTCCGTCAGGCTGATGTGGGAAAGCATTGACAGCGGCTGCGGTTTTGCTTTCGCAACGAACGGCGGTAACGCAAACGGTACAGCCACCGGCTTTGTAAAGACAGCCGAACAGTGCGATGGCGTACTCAGAATGCTCGCACAGCTTTCCGACAGCTGCAGCTTTGATTTCGGCTCGTTTCTCCATGCACTGAATTACGGCAGTTTCACAGATGTGATTATTCTGACACCTTATATTGACGATGAAATGGCATTGTTTGCAAAAAGAGCTTGAAAGCCGTGATAAAGCGGCGGTTTTCTATACAACGGGCAACATTCCCGAAAATACAGATGCTCAGATATTGCACGCAAGAAAATTCTCATACACGTTTAATGCAGGCTATGCGGAGGGTACGCAATGAAAAAGGATTTTTTGATGAAATGCGTTGCCGCACTGGCTATGCTTCTTGTTCCCCTGCCGCTGATGTTCGTTTTCGAAGTGACGGCTTTCAAAGGCTTTATGCTGTGGCATTATCCGATATATTATGCCGTAGCCGCCATATCCGCCGCATCCGGCTATTTTCTGATGCGCCTCAGACGTTTACGGCACACTCCGAAAACGATTTTTTTGTAAATATGCTTATGGCTCTTACGGCAACGGTGCTTGTCGTTCTTGTAGCCGTAGTTTCCTCGCAGATAAACAACGTACTTTGGCGAAAACGGCTTTAACGTATTCTATTTCTGCGTTGCTCTTATGCCGTCCGTTATTGTATGGTATCTTCGGAATGAGCCTTAAAAGAACAGATTTGACGATATATTCACTCCGATATGGCTCGGAATATATCTTGTCGAAACGTTCATCTGCTATATTTTCTGCTGTGTAATGTCGGCGGATATGGAATATCTCGGCGCTGGAACACAGGATTTCGGTTCTTCTTGTGGTAATGGCGCTTCTTACGGTATTGCTTATCAACCAGTCGAATATACGCCCGAGATCGACAGACGCAGAAACACCAACCTTATAGTACCCAAAGGGCTAAGGCTTTACAACGCAAAGCTGATAGCGATAGTCGGTGCGGTGATACTTGCGGCGCTGATGCTAAAGGATTATGTAGCCGCAGGTCTTACCTGGCTTGCGAAAATGACCGTTAAGATAATAGATACGCTGCTCTTCAACATCCGCTTTCTGCAGACCGAGCAGATGACCCCTGAGGACACACAGCTCCCCGATTCCGATATTCTTTCGGCTGAGGGCGGAAGCCGTGATTTTCTGCTTTATATTCTTGTCGTTGTCATTGTCGTACTTGTTATCGTATTCAGAAAGAAAATACTGTCGCTGATGCGAAAGATAGCAGGACGCATCTTCGGAAAATATTCCGTCGAAGATACTGTGCAAGAGGTTTATGACGATTACACAGACAGCTATGAGGAGCTTGATATAAGGCAGGAGAGGATAGTAAACGAAACGGATAAGGACTGCCTTAAACGCTACCGTAAAGCTAAGGATAACAACGAAAAATTCAGGCTCGGCTACAGATTATACGCTATGTGGCTTTCAAAACGCAGTACGGAGGATATTTCCACGAAAACAGTCGAACAGCACCGCGTTATCTCCGAAAAAAGCTGTATCACGGCACAAACAATATCGGAGCATTTTCCGACAGCTACAGCAAAATACGGTACGATGACGAGCCTGCGACCGCCGAGGACATTCTTCTTTCCGACAGCCTCATAAACGAGCTTTATAAATAGCACAATGTAAAATTTGTGTAAAGTCTATTGACAATTGTAAATAAATGTGTTATCATTTCCACATGATAAAAGGGAGTAGTCGGGGGATTGTTCACAGAATGATCCCTGTACGGTGTCGTCAATACGATTTCGAACGCTTTAAGCCTCAGAGATCCGTGCCGTACTGAGTATACGCTTATGACAAGACTTTTGTCGCAATTCTTTGCGGCAAAGGTCTGTTTTTTTATGCCTTTGCCCAAAAACACGAAAAGGAAAGGTTACGGTAATATGAATTATTACGACATGAACACACAGGAGGTTCTTTCACAGCTTGATACAAGTATGAACGGACTTACAGGCGGCGAGGCTGAAAGCAGGCTTTCCCGTTACGGAAAAAACGAAATAACCGAGCGGAAGAAAAAGGGCGTTTTAAGAGTATTTGCAGAGCAGTTTGCGGATTTGCTTGTAATTATTCTGATAATCTCCGCTCTTGTTTCTGTTTTCACCGACAACATAGAAAGTGCGATTGTTATCATCTGCGTTATCACTATGAATGCGGTTCTTGGCACTGTCCAGCATTTCAAGGCGGAAAAATCGCTTGAGGCGCTCAAATCAATGTCATCACCCACTGCAAAGGTAATGAGGGATAACAACATTCATATCGTCAATGCGTCCGATGTAACCGTAGGCGATATTGTACTTGTAGAGCAGGGCGACATTGTCTGTGCAGACGGCAGACTTGTTTCGTGTGCGTCCCTTCAGGTAAACGAAAGCTCGCTTACAGGTGAAAGCAACGGCATAGACAAGTTCACCGAGATGCTGACAGGCGAAAAAATACCTCTCGGCGACAGAAAGAATATGGTCTACACAGGCTCTCTTTTGTTACTGCAGGCAGAGGTATGTTTGTTGTAAAACAGCGGTCGGAATGGATACGGAGCTTGGCAAGATTGCAGGGGGCTTATAAACAAGGCTGAGCGTAAAGACCCCGTTACAGCACAGCCTTGACAAGTTCTCAAAACAGCTTTCTGTAGCGATTCCCGTTCTCTGCCTTATAGTTATGATACTCTATATCGTAAGAGGAACACCCGTGCTTGATTCGCTGATGTTTGCCGTAGCGCTTGCTGTAGCCGCAATACCCGGAAGCGTTAAGCTCGATAGTCACAATCGCCCTCGCCATAGGTACACGAAAATGGCGGAGCAGAACGCTGTAATAAAGGATCTCAAGGCAGTCGAAGGCCTTGGCTGTGTGTCTGTTATATGCAGTGATAAAACAGGAACGCTCACCCAGAATAAAATGACCGTAAGACAGGTCTATTTAAACGGCAAAGAGCAAAATGCCGACGCTTCTGCCTGCAATGCGGATTCTGCGCTTCTCGAAAGAGCGATGGCTTCTGTGCAACGATGCCGCCTATTCTGACGGCAACGCAATAGGCGACCCTACCGAAACCGCACTGTCGGATTACATCGGTGTTCCGGTTTATGAAAAAGATTCGCTCCGATTATCCGAGAGTTTCCGAAATACCGTTTGACAGCGAAAAAGAAAGCTGATGAGTACCTGCCATATAGTTGACGGCAAGCGTACAATGTTCACAAAGGGCGCAACAGATAACCTGATTTCACGTCTGGTTTCCATCTGCGATAACGGCACGGTCAGAAGCATAACAGACAATGATAAAAAATAACATCGCACTTGCAAACGAGCATTTTTCAGGACAGGGAATGCGTGTGCTTGCATTCGCCTATAAACTCTCCGAAAATGAAGAGGCAGACACGGAGGATAACTATATCTTCATAGGTCTTGCGGCAATGACCGACCCGCCTCGTCCCGAAAGCAAGGCGGCAGTTGCTGATTGCATAAGAGCAGGAATTAAACCTGTAATGATAACGGGCGACCACAAGGTAACGGCAAGTGCTATAGCAAGAGAAATCGGCATTATGCGTGACGGCGATATAAGCCTTGACGGAGTTCAGCTTGACGAAATGACCGATGAGGAGCTTGACAGCGTTATCGAAAAGGTTTCCGTTTATGCACGTGTATCTCCCGACAATAAGATAAGGATAGTTGAACGCTGGCAGAACAAGGGCAAGGTAGTAGCTATGACGGGCGACGGTGTAAACGATGCGCCTGCGCTGAAAAAGATGTAGTGTTGCTATGGCATCACCGGTACGCAGGTATCGAAGGATGCCGCTTCGATGATACTTACCGATGACAATTTCGCTACTATCATCAAATCTGTAGCAAACGGCAGAGCAATCTATGCAAATATCAAGAATGCCGTTAAATTCCTGCTGTCAGGCAACCTTGCGGCAATAATCGCCGTATTATGTACCGCTATACCCGGACTTCCGACGCCGTTCACGGCTGTTCAGCTCCTGTTTATAAATCTTCTTACCGACTCACTGCCTGCTATAGCCATATAAGTATGGAAAAGCAGATAAATCGCTCCTTTCGCAAAAACCCAGAAATACAGGCGAATCCTTCCTCACAAAAAGCAATGTCGCTCGGCATAGACAGGCGGAGTGCTTATCGCCGCCGCAGTAATGACCGCCTACTTTATCGGAAGTGCAGTTTCAGCCGAGCTTGGCTGTGCAATGGCTTTCAGCACACTGTGTATATCAAGGCTGTTTCACGGCTTCAACTGCCGCAGTGATAAGTCGATATTCAAAGTCGGCTTAACGTCAAACAGATTCTCACTGCTTGCTTTTCTTGCAGGAATAATATTCCTTGTTTTAGCGGTATTTGTTCCCGGTGTAAGCGGCTTGTTCTCGGCACAGCTTATGAATATCGGATATTTTGGTATCTCGCTTGCAATAGGCTTTATACCTACGCTGATAATACAGCTTTGTAAGTGATGATCAGAGAAGCACGCAGAAAATAATCTGCGACCGACATAAATCAAAAGCAGTTCTGAATGAAAAAAAGGTTTACATTTCATTTGGTATATGGTACAATAAAACTGCGGTAATACCGTAATTTTTGTTTGGATGGTAAATAGTATGAGCATTGAAAAGGAAAACTCTGGGGCAATCATAACGGAAAGGATTGTTACTTATTCACGCTTGAAAACGGCAATATGACAGCCGAGATCACAAACTACGCAGGCTCGCTTGTAAAGCTGATCGTACCCGATAAGGACGGTAACAGGGGCGATATACTCTTAGGGCTATGATACGCTTGACGGTTACATAGCAGAACAAGCAGTCAGGGAGCTTTAGTCGGAAGATATGCAAACCGTATCGGCGGCGCTAAAGTTCACCCCTTAACGGCAAGGGAATATACTTGCCAAAAACGACAACGGCAACACGCTTCACGGCGGTAATGTCGGCTTCAATAAGAAGGTCTGGGATGTCAAGGATTACGGCGAAAACGGCAATCCCTATAGTGTTCTCCTACACGAGCGTTGACGGCGAGGAAGGGGCTTCCCCGGAACGCATGACGCTTGATGTTAAGTACACTCTGACAGCCGATTCGATTGAGATATGCTATAATGCGGTAAGCGACAAGGACACGGTGATGAATTTCACTAACCACTCGTATTTCAATCTGAACGGAACCGACGCAGGAAATATCAAGGGATCACATCGCACAGATATTTGCCGATAAATACACTCCCGTAAGCCCTGTGCTTATCCCGACAGGAGAAATAGCAAGCGTAAAGGGGTACTCCGTTTGACTTTACCGCACCCTAAGAGAATAGGCGAGGATATGGATAACGGCAAGCTCCCCGGCGGATATGACCATAACTATGTTTTTTAGGCGAAACAAAGGAAATGAGAAAAGCCGTAGAGATATATTCAGATAAGACGAGGCAGAGTAATGACCACCTACACCGATATGCCCACTATACAGTTCTATATAAGCGGCGGTCTTGGCGGCGAAACAGGCAAGGGCGGCAAGGAAATGTTCAAGAATCAGGGGCTTCTGCCTTGAAAGCCAGTTCTGCCCCGACTCACCCAACAAGCCTCAGTTCAAGCCCACTTGCGTTTATAAGGCAGGGGAGCAGTACAACTTTACTACCATATATAAGTTCTCTGTAAAGTAAAAAATATAACAAAAATACCGCAATCCCATCCGGAATTGCGGTATTATATTACTGCCCGAAATGTGTTGTTTCCTTCGGCTCAAGCGCAAGTTCTTCCTCCTTGCACGGTCTGACGATCAGCTTAGATATACAATTATCGTGAACCTCGATAACCTTTGAAAATTATATCCTTATAGCGAACCTTTCGGGTGTTCGCCCTCTTCTTCGGGAATATATCCGAGCAGGTCAGTAACAAAGCCTGCGATTGTGTCATATTCGTGGTCTTCTTCAAGCTCATAGCCGAACAGTTCGAGTACATCTTCGGGATCGGCCTCACCGCTGACCTCGTATGCGCCGTTCGAGCGGGGGGATTATCATATCCTTTTTCCTCGTCATACTCGTCCTCTATGTTGCCCATTATCGACTCGATTATATCCTCAAGAGTGATGATACCTGCCGTACCGCCGTATTCGTCAATCACAATGCCCATACCCGACTTGAGATTAGTCAGGAACTTGAACACGTCCGAACAACTGCACGATTCGGGAACATATACCGCCTCACGCAGAAAGTCCTCTATTTTCAGCTTATCCTTGTTTTCGTTTCCGACAAGGCAGAAGATCCTTTACTATGATTATTCCGACTATAGCGTCAATGTTTTCCTTGTATACGGGTATTCTTGAAAAGCCCTTTTCAAGCGCAATATAGACAATATCGTCAAGAGATGAATTTACATCTACTCCGACAATATTCTTTCTGTGCGTCATTACATCCGATGCGACAAGATCGCCGAACTCAAAAACGTTGTTTATCAGCTGTGCCGATTCGTCCTCAAGGTTGCCGTATTCGTTGCCCGCATCGACCATAGACATAATGTTGTCCTGCGTGGTTTCTTCCCTTGTCGTAGTAGCTGTCGCCGAGCGCCTTTGATAACAGCTTATCAAGACCTTTGTTCAGTAAAATCAGTGGTGCAAGCAGTATCTTTACCGCTCGCTTAGGTTTTTCGGGGGTCTGCGTCCATTTTGTTTCCTTTCAAATATCAAAATATATTTTTTCGGCAGAACTTCGTGTCCTGCCGATATCTTTATATATCTTACCATATTTTTATGACATAAATCAAGACTTTATATCAAGTCCGAAGAAACGCACCGCATTTTCATTGCAGATTCTAATAGCTTCTTCAGTCGGTATGCCCTTTATTTCAGCCAGCCTTTTTCGCTGTTTTATGCGTCATAGAACTGTCACAGCGACTTCCTCTGAACGGCACGGGTGCCATATATGGGCTGTCTGTTTCAAGCATTATTCTGTCACTTGGGATAATCTCGCACGAATGTACCGCCTTTTTAGCGTTCTTGAATGTCAATACGCCTGTAAAAAGCTGATATATGCGCCGAGGGTTTTTAAAAAGCTCCTTTGCTGTTTCCGGACTTCCTGAATAGCAATGCACCACAAATTTATCCGGAGTAGTGCGGTGCAGTATTTTCATCATATCTTCCGTAGCGTCACGGCAGTGGATAACAGCAGGGAGGGAAAGTTCGTTTTGCAAGCTTTATCTGATTTTCAAATATCTCCTGCTGCCTTTCTGCGTCATAGCCGTCATAGTGATAATCAAGTCCTATCTCGCCTATAGCGACCGCCTTTTTATTCTTTGCAAGCGTTCTCAGTATATCAATGTAATTATCGGTGTGTCGGCTATATTTTCGGGGGTGAATACCTACCGCACAGAATACATTTTCGTAACGCTCCGTAAGTTTCAGAGAAAACTCGCAGGTCGGAATATCCACGCTCATATTTATGATTGCCAGCACATTATCGGATAAAATGCGGTCGAGGACCTCATATCTGTCCTCGTCAAACCACCTGTCGTCATAGTGTGCGTGAGTATCTATAATTTTCATTACTTCAATATCTTTACGCTGTCACGGATAATCAGCTTGCCCGTTACAAGCGTTCTGCCCCTTGAATAATTTTTATCCCTTATCTTCTTGATTATCGTTTCGACAGCCTCATAAGACATTCTCTTACTGTCAACATCTATCGTTGTGATACGGGGATTTGAAATAGTAGAGTAGATGTGGTTATCGTAGCCGACTATCGAAATGTCATCGGGTACTACATAGCCCTCGCTTCTGAGCTGATTGAGCAGGCAGTATGCCGCCTCGTCACAGTTGCAGACAAAAGCGGTCGGCTTTGTGCAGGAAGGTCAAAGTGAGGATAGCTTGTGCCTTCGGGACCTCTGTCGTCAATTACCCACTCACTGCGCAGCGGTATACCTTTTCAAGCAGCCTTTGTAATATCCGAGGTATCTGTCCTGTATGCTTGATGTTGACGTTATAGTACCGAGGAAGCCATGTTGCGGTGTGTCCAGCAATACGTAACTGAAGCATACCGA
>VOFK01001397.1_pt1 | contig 14851 bp, 29 predicted proteins | sample 5384121 | NCBI WGS metagenome assembly VOFK01 (sample SAMN12384730, study PRJNA508395) | human gut metagenome | isolation source: healthy gut J | host: Homo sapiens | reverse complement strand
AATGCTTTGATATGCTTGTTTTTGCCATGCACCAAAAACAAAAAATCCCCGTAAAGTATTAATTTACAGGGATTTTCTTTGTTTTGCAATTCTTTCCAGCGGAGAGACAGGCTCTCGAACCTATGCTTTCAAGAAATATCATAAAATTGCAAATCACTGATAATCATATACTATCTAAAGCGCAGAGTAAATCTAAATCTTTCTGAATATCTTTTGCTATTCCAAATATTGGGTGTATATTTGGGTGTAGAATTTCAAACGCACCCAATTATGAATATCAAACGTAACATCATTTTTGCATTGGAAAGCCGGAAAAAGAACGGTGTGCCAATCGTAGAGAACGTACCCATCCGTATGCGTGTCATATACGCAAGCCAACGCATCGAGTTTACAACAGGCTACCGGATTGACGTAGCCAAATGGGATGCCGACAAACAACGGGTAAAGAACGGATGCACCAACAAACTAAAACAAAGCGCATCCGAAATCAATGCGGACTTGCTGAAATATTATGCCGAGATTCAAAACGTGTTCAAGGAGTTTGAGGTACAGGAAACCATACCGACCACCCAACAGCTAAAGGATGCGTTCAACCTGCGGATGAAAGACACCAGCGAAGAGCAGCAGGAAGAAACACAAATAAGTTTTTGGGAAGTATTCGATGAGTTTGTAAAGGAGTGTGGCAATCAGAATAACTGGACGGCATCCACCTACGAGAAATTCTCAGCAGTGAAAAACCACCTCAAAGAGTTCAAGGAAGATGTAACCTTTGAATACTTCAACGAGTTCGGCTTGAACGAGTATGTAAATTTCCTGCGTGACAAAAAGGATATGAGGAACAGCACCATCGGCAAACAGATGGGATTCCTCAAATGGTTTCTGCGCTGGAGCTTCAAGAAAGGGCATCATCAGAATATTGCATACGACACTTTCAAGCCCAAATTGAAAACCACCTCTAAAAAGGTGATATTCCTGACTTGGGACGAATTGAACAGGCTGAAAGATTATCAGATACCGAAAGACAAACAATATTTGGAACGTGTCAGGGATGTCTTTCTGTTCTGTTGCTTCACGAGTTTGCGATATTCGGATGTTCGTAACTTGAAAAGAAGCGATATTAAACCCGACCACATCGAAGTTACCACAGTCAAAACGGCAGACAGCCTGATAATTGAACTGAACGACCACAGTAAAACCATACTCGAAAAATACAAGGAAGTCCATTTTGAAAACCACATGGCACTGCCTGTTATCAGCAATCAGAAGATGAATGATTATCTGAAAGAACTGGGGAACTGGCTGAAATCAACGAGCCTGTACGGGAAACATATTATAAAGGAAATGAACGTATGTAGATGAATTCACACCCAAATACGCATTGTTAAGCACCCATGCCGGAAGAAGGACTTTCATCTGCAATGCGTTGGCTCTCGGAATCCCTGCACAGGTGGTTATGAAATGGACGGGACACAGTGACTACAAAGCCATGAAACCCTATATTGACATAGCGGATGACATCAGGGCAAACGCCATGAACAAGTTTAATCAACTATAAAAGTATCAATTAGTTTCATAGATTACCAGCTATTTGAATTATATTTGCGACAACAATAAACATTAGAATGGAAAAATAACAGAGAATATCATATAGGAAGAACGGACTTTGACGCATTTATAAATGCTGTCGGGTCGGAAATACAACAGGCACAAGTAAGGCTGATTATCGCTGCCAATGCGCAAATGTTGTTCCATTACTGGAAAATGGGCAACTTATTCTCTATCATCAGCAACTGCACGGATGGGGAAGCAAAACCATCAAACAATTGGCAAAGGCATCCGATTCAATATCCCGAAAGGTTATTCGGAACGCAACCTAGCAATAAAATGCGCTCAATACAGTCTGGGTCTGTTGCAAGAAGAAGATCAGGCTTTACTGTCTTGCAAAAGCTCAAGTCCCTTTGCAAGGGCTTCCTTTATCTCAGGGTTAGGGAATGGGCAGGTAGGGGAAGTTTCCGTCAGGATTTTCCTGCTCAGGTACTACTGTTACTTCCTTTATGCCTATCTTCTTAAGGATAGCTCTTACAGGCTTGTTTCCTGTGCCGTTAAGAGGAGTGTATACTACCTTCAGACCGCTGTCTGCTACGAGGTCAGTATGTACACCCCTGCTGTGCTACCTTGTCAAGATACTTGTCGATAACGTCCTGCTTGATATATTCGATCTTGCCTGACTTGATACCGTCCTCAAAGTCGATTACCTTTTGCACCGCCGAACATCTCAACTGCGTTGATCTTGCCGATAACTGTGTTTGCAACATCGAGTGTGATCTGACAGCCGTCCTCGCCGTAAACCTTGTAACCATTGTACTTTGCAGGATTGTGTGATGCAGTTATAACAATACCTGCCTGACATTTAAGCTCTTTACAGCCCATGAAAGCATTGGGTTGGCATGAGCTCTGAATAGATGTATACCTTTATGCCGTTTGCAGCCAGAACTGCAGCAGCTTCCTTTGCGAACTTGTCAGACTTGATACGGCTGTCATATGCGATAGCTACGCTGCCGTTTTCAAATGCGCCGTTTACATAGTCTGCAAGACCCTGTGTTGCACGTCTGATAGTGTAAACATTAAGTCTGTATGCGCCTGCACCGATAACTCCTCTGAGTCCGCCTGTTGCCAAATTCAAGATCTCTGTAAAATCTGTCCTGGATGGCAGCCTCGTCGCCCTCGATAGACTTAAGCTCTGTTTGGAGATCAGGATCGTCAACAGCCTTTTCACACCAAAGCTTGTAAAGTTCCATTTCTGTCATTGTTAAATCACCTCATATAAATATTTCGCTTATAAAATATACATTTCTATAGAATACATTATAGCACACTCCCATATTTATTTCAAGAGTTGTAACAGTTATTTAACAAATTCCTGCAACTATTTACAAATGAGTTTCCGGAAACTTTTCGTGGCATAATGCTAATTTCGGGACAGGGTGAATATAAATATAAAAAATAGTATATGTGAGAGGTGGAAAATGTGAAAATATTAAGGAAAATATGCTCGGCAGTGTTATGTGCAGCGGTGGCAGTGTTTATGGTGTGTTCGCTGGCGGAGGGGAAAAAAAAAGCAGGTGCGCTGTCAGCGGAGAACTTTGTGCCTGCGGACACTGTGGCGGTGAGCGATATGATAGAGGGGCTTACGGCTAGGTCTGCAGTGGTGACGGAGATGACCACAGGCAGGGTGCTTTTTGAAAAAGAGCCGCAGGAGCAGTGTGAGTGCGGTCACTATGCAGAAGCTCATGGTGCTTTTGCTCACAGCAGAAAAAGATAGACAGCGGTGAGCTTTCCATGAGCGACACGTCAGTGGTGTCGGAGTATGCCAACTCTCAGCAGGGAAGCCAGATATGGCTTGACAAGGGAGAGAAGATATCTGTGGAGGAGCTTATAAAATCAGTGTCGGCAGGCAATGCAAACGACGGCTGTGCGGCACTTGCGGAAAAAGGTGGCAGGCTCGGCAGACAAGGCGGTGGAGCTTATGAACAGCCGTGCGAAAAATGCTTGGCATGAATGGTACTGTTTACACTGATTGTACTGGCGTGGGAGAGGGCAATGTTACAACAGCGAAGGACACGGCTTTGCTTTGTTCAGAACTTGCAAAATACAAAAATCTCACTCCTTACCTTACCTGCTGGCTCGACACTGTGAGAGACGGCAAGGTGGAGCTTGTAAATCTTAATAGGCTTGTGCGTACTTACAAGGGTGTAACAGGCATGAAAGCGTGGGGGGTGAAAAGGCCGGGAGCTGTATTGCGGCAACGGCTGAAAAAAGGGGATATGTCAGTATGCGTAGTGCTTAACGGGCTGCGATTCGCAGGAGGATATGAATGCTGAGGCGAAGAAACTTCTGAACTTGGCGTTCGATACATATGAGATATACACCCCTGAACTTCCTGAGGATATGGTAAAGGAAACTGTGGTGTGCGGAGGAGAGGAGCTTTCTGTGAAGCTTGCTCCCCGAGGGACTTTATCCTATAGTTATACCGAGGGGGAACATATCGTATGGTGGAGTGCGATTTTACAGCAGAGGAGAAAGCTTGACGCACCTGTGAAAAAATGGCGAAACTGCGGGAGAAATAAGATACACCATGGGCGGCGAGGTGATATTAGAGGGAAAGATAGTCGCCTGCAAAGAGGTGAAGAAAATGAATTTTATCTGCGGCATAAAAAAGCTTGTGTACAATTTGCTGAGTATGTAATATTATATTTGTTTAAAATGTACAAAAAGATGATTTCGCTTTATAAAACTCTTGAAATGTTCACAAAAATATAGTATAATTTATCTAGTATTAGCGGAGGAACGTGTTTTATGGTATCACGCTCTCCGACAGGTAAGGAAAAAATGAAGGATAATGTCATTAAAGCTTAACACAAAAGTATCTTGAGGGTTTTGTAAGTGAACATGAATACGAGGGTATGGCTGCGCAGGTAACTGCAGCTCATAACACTCTGGTGAACAGAAACGGTCTGGGAAATGATTTTCTCGGCTGGGTAACACTCCCTGAGGATTATGATAAGGAAGAATTTGCAAGGATCAAGGCTGCTGCCGCAAGGATCAAGGAAAAGTGCGATGTTCTCATCGTTATCGGCATCGGTGGTTCTTATCTTGGAGCAAGAGCTGCAATCGAGCTGCTCAAGTCGCCATTCTACAACAATCTTAAGAAGGATACTCCTGACATCTATTTTGTCGGAAATAATATCAGCTCGGCTTACCTCAACGAGGTGCTTTCAATTTGCGAGGGCAGAGATATCTGCGTAAACGTAATTTCAAAGTCGGGCACAACAACTGAGCCTGCACTTTTCGGCTTTCAGAATTTTCAAGAAGCTTCTTGAAGATAAGTATGGCAAGGAAGAGGCTAAGACAAGAATTTTCGCTACAACAGACAAGGCTAAGGGTACTCTTAAGCAGCTTTCTGACGAAGAGAGCTATGAGACATTCGTGGTTCCTGATGACGTTGGCGGAAGATTTTCAGTTCTCACAGCAGTTGGTCTTCTCCCTATCGCAGCAGCAGGCTGTGATATCGACAAGCTCATGGCTGGCGCAAGGCAGAGGGTATGAAGAAGTATTCTGCTGATGATAACAACGATTGCTATAAGTATGCAGCACTCAGAAACATTCTCTACAGAAAAGGCAAAGCGTTGAGATGCTCGTTTCATATGACCCTTCATTCACAATGATGGGCGAGTGGTTCAAGCAGTTGTTCGGCGAGAGCGAGGGCAAGGACGATAAGGGTATATTCCCATCTGCCGCTACATTCTCGACAGACCTTCACTCACTCGGTCAGTTCATTCAGGGACGGTTCCAAAATTATGTTTGAGACAGTTATGCACATCAAGACACCAAAGAGCGACCTGTTCTTGGAAGACGACAAGGATAATCTTGACGGACTTAATTTCCTCACAAATCAGAATATGTCAGTTGTAAATGAAAAGGCATATCAGGGTACTATCCTTGCTCACACTGAGGGCGGCGTTCCTAATATCGTTATAGATGTTGATAAGCTCGATGAGGAAAACCTTGGCGAGATGATCTACTTCTTTGAGAAGGCTTTGTGCTATCTCAGGTTATATGCTTGGTGTAAACCCATTCAATCAGCCGGGCGTTGAGAGCTACAAGAAGAATATGTTCGCTCTTCTCGGCAAGCCGGGTTATGAGTCACAGAAGGCTGAACTCGAGGCTAAGCTGGGCTAATATCCCAAAAGGCAGAACAAAAGGAAATTTTGAGCGTTTCCCCTTCGGGGGTCTGCTCTTAAAATAAATGCTTTAATAAGCGGAACGGAGAGTTTATATGATTAATTTTTTGATTCCAGGTAAAAAAAAGGGCACAGGCAAGACTAAGATACTTGTTGATTCTATTAAGAAGGCTGCTGAAAATGCTACAGGCAACGTTGTTTGCATCGAAAGAGGTATGCAGCTTACCTATGACCTTCCTCATAATGTAAGATTGGCTGACGCTGAAGAATACGGTATCAACAGCTTTGACAGCTTCTATGGCTTTGTTGCAGGTCTGATGGCTGGCAACTATGACATTCAGGAAGTTTTCGTTGACGGTATCCTGAAGATCGGCGGCAGAGATTATGACGCTCTTGGCAATATGCTTGAAAAGGTAGCAGTTCTCACAAAGGACGTAAACGTTACTTTCACAGTATCTGCTGACGTTGACGAGCTGCCTGCAAAGGTAAAGGCTTTCATCAAGTAAGGCTTTTGCGCTTCGTTTATTGGTATTTTGATAGCAAAAACGAAAAAAAAATTGAAAAAAAAAAGTATTGACAAATCACGTTTCTCAGGTTATAATGGAATTTGTGATGTTTGAGGTGCAAGTATGAATGTACAGTTGAAGGAACTTTTCGATATAATCGGAGAGCGAAAAACGATCGATTATTCCATAACAGCAGACAAGCTGTCGGAGTATGGCGGATATTCTTTTGCATCGCCCGTTGTGGTAACAGGTGAGATAGAGAACAGGGCAGGGGTGGTAACGCTCAGGTTCAAGACTGTTTTTACTATGGATCACACCTGTGACAGATGTCTAAAGGAGTTCAGCAGGGGAGTATGTTTATGACTTTGAACACACTCTGGTGAGAAGTGTTCAAAGCGACAAGGGACGATTATGTGGTCTGCGAGAACAATACTCTTGATCTGGACGAATTAGCTATTTCAGATTTGTTGTTACAGCTGCCTACAAAAAGTTCTTTGCAGGGATGACTGCAAGGGTTTGTGTTACGTTTGCGGACAGGATTTGAATGAGGGCAAATGTAACTGCTTTGACGGGAAATAGCTGAACAGACTATAATGATTTTACTGACGAGGAGGTCTGCCAGAATGGCAGTTCCAAAGAGAAAAGTATCTAAGGCAAGACGTGACAAGAGACGTTCAGCAGTTTGGAAGCTTGACGCACCTGCACTTTGTAAATGTTCTAACTGCGGTGAGCTTACTTCACCACACAAGGTTTGCAAGAATTGCGGTTATTATAAGGGCGTAGAGGTTATCAAGAAGGAAGCATAATTTTTTGATAAGCACATAGAGCAGAATGGCTTAGTCCGTTCTGCTCTTTTTTGTTGTAGCAGTGAAAAGGCGGGCAAACGCTGTTTGCTTCTACATATTTGTAGTAAAAAATCTATGGAATGTGGGTGCTGTATTTCTCGTATGGTTGACAAAACGTGAGAAATTGTGTTATACTATACGATGTATCAATGTGCAAATTTATATGAAATGAGGTCGATATATATGTCATTGCCGATCGTTGCGATAGTGGGCAGACCTAATGTTGGTAAGTCTACTCTTTTAATAAGCTTATCGGTCAAAGACTTTCTATAGTTGAAGATACCCCTGGCGTCACAAGAGATAGGATATATGCAAAGTGCGAATGGCTCGGACACGAGTTCATGCTTGTTGACACTGGCGGAATTGAGCCTGAGTCTGATGATATTATCCTTGCTCAGATGCGCAGACAGGCGGAGCTTGCTATACTGAAAGCTGATGTCACCATTCTTGTGACAGACCTTAAATGCGGAGTTACTGCCACTGATTATGAGGTGGCACAGATGCTTTTTGAAATCGGGCAAGCCTATCGTGCTTTGCGTGAACAAGGTGGATAATGTGGGCGAACCGCCTATGGAGCTGTATGAGTTCTATAATCTCGGTTTGGGCGAACCGTTCCCTGTTTCTTCTGTTCATGGTCACGGAACGGGCGATCTCCCTTGACGAGGTGCTGAAATATCTTCCGGAGGAAAATGAAGAGGACGATGACGATGATTCGATAAAGGTCGCTGTTATCGGCAAAGCCTAACGTTGGAAAGTCCTCTATAATAAACAAGATATGCGGTGAGGAACGTGTTATCGTATCAAATATCGCAGGCACTACCCGTGACGCTACTGACTCGGTTGTGGAAAATGACAAGGGCAAGTTCGGTTTCAGAGATACGGCCGGTATCAGACGTAAGTCAAAGGTGCTGGAGACTATTGAGAAAGACTCTGTGTTGAGGGCTTATATGGCTGTTGACAGGGCTGACGTTGCCGTTATCGTTATCGACGCAACTGTGGGGCTTTACTGCGCAGGATTCAAAGGTGGCAGGCTATGCTCACGAAAAGGGCAAGGCTTGCGTTGTTGCGGTGAACAAGTGGGACGCTATCGAGAAAGAAACTAACACCATGAACGACTTCCAGAAAAAAGCTTCAGGACGATTTCAGCTTCATGAGCTATGTGCCTTTTTGTGTTCATCTCTGCAAAAACAGGTCTGAGAATGGACAAGCTTTTTGATACTATGAAGTTCGTTGCAGAGCAGAACTCTATTAGAATACCCGACAGGAAGACTTAACGATGTTCTCGCATATGCTACCCAGAGGGTACAGCCACCGTCTGACAAGGGCAGAAGGCTGAAGATATACTACATGACGCAGGTTTCTACCAAACCGCCTACATTCGTGTTTTTTTAAACAGAGCCGATCTGTATCATTTTTCCTATCAGCGTTATATTGAAAATCAGATAAGAGAGACCTTCGGACTTGAAGGCACGCCTATCGTTTTTCAAGATAAGAGAGCGTGACAAGGACGACGTTAAATAAAATTCTGGAGGTTATTTTGTGGACATATTTTTTAAGTCTGGCATTCACTATAATTTTTTCCTATCTTTTCGGAAGTCTTAATTCTGCCATAATCGTGTGCAGAGTTTTAAAAAGCATAAGGATATCCGTGATTACGGAAGCAACAACGCAGGTTTGACCAATGTTCTGAGAGTATTCGGAAGAGGGCCTGCGGCGGCAACGCTGTTGTGTGACCTTACAAAGGGGTGTGCTTGCGGTAGTTATCTGCCGCCTTGTGGGGACAAACGGTTTCGGCGTGACATTTTTTTCATGACGATAAGTTTATCGGATATCTTGCGGGCTTTTTGTAATGCTTGGACATATTTTCCCGGTATTCTATGGTTTTCACGGTGGAAAGGGCGTTCTTATTGCGGCAACGACTCTTATCGCTATCGACCCTCTCACCTGTGCTTTCTCGGTGGCTGTTTTCGCTATCGTGCTTGCGGCAACAAAATACGTGTCTGTGGCTTCTATATGCGCCGCTATCGCATATCCTGTTTTTTTACGCCTATCGTTCAGCTTTTTATCATCAATGGCGACGGCGTTCTTGCAAACACTCTTATGGCAACGGCTATCGGTCTGCTTATCATTTATATGCACAGACCTAATATCAAACGCCTTATGAACGGCACCGAAAACAAATTCGGAAGCAAGAAAAAGGCGTAAGGGAGGTTTTATTATGGCAGATATTACTATACTCGGTTCAGGCGGATTTGGTCTTTGCACTGGCAATAATGTGCGACAATGCAGGACATAAAGTAACAGTATGGTCAAAGTTTTCGGGACGATAGATGCTATCAAGAGAACAGGCGAGCTTAAAGCAAAGCTCCCCTGGCGTTCAGGTGAACAAGACTATCGAGCTTTACAACGGATATAAGCTGTGTTAAGGATAAAGACATGGTGATACTTGGCATACCTTCACCTTTCCTCAGAGAGGTCTGTGAAAGCGTTGTGCCTTATCTTGAAAGCAGAACGATAGTTGTGAACACGGCAAAGGGTCTTGAGGGCGGAAGCCTTAAAACTATGTGCTGTGTGGCGAGAGAGTGCTTTCCGAACAATTATGTTGCGGTGCTTACCGGTCCGTCACACGCAGAGGAAGTGGCAAGAAAAGTTCCCACTACTGTTGTTACTGCTTCTGACGACAGGGAGGTTTCATATTATATACAGAACACTCTTTCTAACGATACGTTCAGAGTGTATGTTAATGATGACGTTATGGGCTGCGAGATAGGCGGTTCGCTGAAAAACGTCATCGCTTTGGCGGCAGGCGTTTGCGACGGCCTGGGACTTGGTGACAACACAAAGGCTGCACTTATGACAAGGGGTATCAGAGAGATATCACGTCTTGGAGTTGCAATGGGCGCAAAGCTTGAAACCTTTGGCGGACTTAGCGGCATAGGCGACCTTATCGTTACCTGCTGTTCAATGCACAGCAGAAACCGCCGTGCGGGTATCCTCATAGGTAAGGGAGTTACCCCTGAGGAGGCTGTAAGACAGGTCGGCACTGTTGAGGGCTATGTATGCACCAAAAACGCATGGGAGCTTTCAAAGAGAATGGGAATTGAAATGCCTATCACAGAACAGCTTGCAAAGGTGCTTTTTGAGGGTGAGCCTGCGGCTAACGCTATCAAAAAATCTTATGGGCAGACCGAACAGAAATGAAACTGAGTCAACTTTTCTGAGTTAGGAAAGCGACCGTTGAAAGGACGGATACATATGCTTAAAAGATACACTATCAAGACAGAACGCAGAGGGCTTTACAACATCACGAGCTATGTAAGGCAGGCTGTCACAGAATCAGGAGTGCAAAAGCGGCATTGCTGTGGTATTCTGTCCCCACACCACGGCGGCGATAACCATAAATGAGAATGCCGACCCCGACGTAAAGACGGATCTTCTTTACGCTTTGGAGAAACATTTCCTAACAGACCGCAGTTCCGTCACGCTGAAGGAAACTCTGACGCTCATATGAAGTCAAGCTGTGTTGGTGCTTCGGAAACTGTTATCATCGACGATAACGAGCTTCTTCTGGGCACTTGGCAGGGGTATCTATTTCGCTGAGTTTGACGGACCGAGAACAAGAAACTTTTTGTGAAGATAATAAAGGGCTGATTTTGGCGTTTTTCCTCTTTACAATCTGCTGAAAATATTGTATAATTAATATGGATAATTCCAACGAAATATGTGTTAAGGAGTGCTTTGAAATATGGAACCTAAATATAAGAGAATATTGCTCAAATTAAGCGGTGAGGCTCTCGCAGGCGATAAGAAGATAGGTCTTGATTATGACGTTATCACCTCATTTGGCAAGAGCATAAAAAAATGTGTGACGCCGGCGTTGAGGTAGGTATCGTTGTAGGCGGCGGCAATTTCTGGAGAGGCAGATCAAGCGGTGCAATGGACAGAACAAGAGCCGACCATATCGGTATGCTCACGCAACTGCTATGAACACACTTGCTGTTGCGGACGGCCTTGAGAACTGCGGTCTTGAAGTGAGAGTACAGACAGCTATTTCTATGCCACAGGTGGCTGAGCCTTACATCAGAAACAAGGCTATGCGTCATTTTGAAAAGGGCAGAGTTGTAATATTCGGCTGCGGAACCGGCAACCCGTTCTTCTCAACCGATACGGCTGCTGCACTGAGGAGCGGCTGAGATAGAGGCTGACATATTCTTTAAAGGCTACCATGGTAGACGGTGTTTATGACAAAGGATCCCCCACAAGTATCCTGACGCTGTTAAGTATGACACACTTACATTTGCTGATATCCTTGCAAAGGGTCTGCAGGTAATGGACTCGACCGCTGCGGCAATGTGTAAGGACAACAATATCCCGATACTCGTTTTCGATCTTGCAAGACCAGACAATATCTATGACGCTTGCATGGGCGAAAAATATAGGCACTCTCGTAAAATAATAAAGATAATCAAGAAAAAGGATCGTTTGAATATGAAACAGATCAAGGAAAATGCTAAGACAAAAATGGAGAAATCCATAAACGTTATGCTTTCGGACTTTGCAGGCATCAGAGCAGGCAGAGCTAATCCGTCCGTACTCAACAAAGTCCAGGTAGAATATTATGGCGCAATGACACCTGTTACACAGATGGCGGCGGTTTCTGTTGCTGAGGCAAGAGTGCTTGTTATACAGCCATGGGATAAGTCAACTCTCAAGCCTATCGAAAAGGCTATCCAGGCTTCTGATATCGGCATCAATCCACAGAATGACGGCTCTGTTATCAGACTTACTTTCCCACAGCTCACTGAGGACAGACGTAAGGAACTTGTTAAGGACATCAAGAAAATGGGCGAAGAGTGCAAGGTAGCTATCCGTTCTATCAGACGTGACGCAATGGAAAAGTTCAAGGCAATGAAGAAGAACAACGAGATCACTGAGGACGACCTCAAGGACTGCGAGGACGAGATCCAGAAACTGACTGACAAGTTCGTTAAGGAAGTTGACGGTCACGTTGCCGAGAAGGAAAAAGAGATACTCTCTATCTAAGTTATGGCAAAGAATGAGAAAATAAGCCTTTGGGGAGAATGTTTCCGTGCCTGTACACGTTGGTGTTATAATGGACGGCAACGGCAGGTGGGCGAAAAAAGAGGGGCTTGCCCCGAAAGTTCGGACACAGAGAGGGCGCAAAGACCTTTCGTGCCATAACAAGACACGCCAAGGCGCTTGGAATACAGTATATAACTTACTATGCGTTTTCTACCGAGAACTGGAAAAGGCCTAAGGACGAGGTAGACGCAATTATGGATCTTTTTGAAAAAGTATCTTGACGAGGTCAGGGACTTTATCGAGGGGAGAATATCAGGGTGCGCTTTTATAGGCGACAGAACAAAGGCTCAGCGAAAATCTGCAAAGGAAAATGGCTTCCGTTGAGGAGGACTCAAAGGACTTTGACTCTATGACCCTTGTGCTTGCTATCAACTACGGCGGCAGGGACGATTTGCCATGCGGCTAAGAAATTGCTCAGCAGGTGAAAGAAGGCAAGCTGGAAGCCTGAGGATATCACAATGGATATGATAGAGAGAAATCTCTACACTGAGGAGATACCTCCTGTTGACCTTGTTATAAGACCTAGCGGAGAGCAAAGATTGTCAAACTTTATGATATGGCAGGCGGCTTACGCGGAGTTTTATTACACAAATATCCTATGGCCTGACTTCAAAGGCAGCGACCTTGACAAGGCTGTTATCGCATACAGCGAAAGAAACAGAAGATTTGAGGGGTGTAAAAAATGTCTACCCGTATTAAATCTGCGGCAGTTGCCATTGTTATCGCAGTGATACTGCTTATCGCACACGGAACGTTCCTGTTCAACATTGCGGTGGGCGCAATTTCTGCACTTGCAATATATGAGATATTCAGGGCGACAAAAATGACAGAGCATAAGTATCAGACCATTGCCTGCTGTGCGTTTGCCTTTGTGGACGCTTTCATGCCTGTGTTCTACAGACACGGCTGGCTGTACTTTTCAGCTACAAGCTTTACATGGGGCTTTTCGTTATAGCAATGTGTCTGCTTTATCTTAAAGAGCATACAAAATTCCAGTATACAGAGTTTTTCTTTTTATGCTGGGCGTGGGCATACTTCTGCCGTATTCATTCTCAACTTTGGTCACAATGGCAGGCTTGGGCGGCAAGGGCGTGTTTATGATAGTTCTTACTCTTGCAGCGGCTTGGCTGGCTGACAGCGGTGCTTATTTTTGCGGAACTTTCTTCGGCAAAACAAAGCTTTGCCCTGAGATAAGCCCCCAAGAAAACTGTGGAGGGTCTTATAGGCGGCGTTATCTCAAATGGTATTCTTATGCTTATAATAAGCCTGTTCTATCAGTTCGTACTTAAAAGGCGAGCCTATCCACTATCTAGGTGTTCTAATCGCAGGTATGCTTGCGGCTCTTATCGGACTTGTGGGCGACCTTTACAGCTTCGGTGATAAAAAGACAGACAGGTATAAAGGACTATGGCAACATAATGCCGGGTCACGGTGGAATAATGGATCGCTTTGACAGCGTTCTGCTCGTTGCACCTTTTTGTACTATATGTTCACACAGGGGCTTATACTTAAATAGAAAAATTATGACTTTAGGGGCAGGCTTTAGGCTTACCCCTTTTTAAGCGTTATTAAGGCAACACCGCTTGCAAACCATCTTTATGCGGAATTGCCTGAATTTATTTTATATGATGAGGGACAATAAATGAAAACAATGAACCATACTCGGTTCAACGGGTTCTATAGGCACGCAGGCATTAGAAGTGGCTGCAAAGCATAATATTAAAGTAAAGGCGCTTGCGGCAAATTCTGACGTTGAAAAGCTTGCGGCTCAGGCTAAGGAGCTTTTGCCTGAGCGTGTGTGTATCTACCGTGAGGACAAAAAGGCGGAGCTTGAAAAGCTTCTCAGTGGCACTGGCATAAAAATATCCACAGGCATGGAGGGACTTAAAGAGATAGCAAGAATGGACGGGGGTCGATATCATGCTCAACTCAGTCGTTGGCATGGTGGGTCTTGTGCCAACCCTTACGGCTATCGAAAAAGGCACTGACATTGCCCTTGCAAATAAGGAAACACTTGTGGCAGGCGGTGAGCTTGTTATAAAGGCGGCGGCTGAAAAGGGAGTGGAAAGATCTATCCTGTTGACAGCGAACATTCGGCTATCTTTCAGTGCCTGCAGGGAAACGAGGGCAACAAGCTCAAAGGGATAATCCTTACTGCTTCGGGCGGACCATTCTTCGGCAAAACAAAGTCTGACCTAGAGGGCGTGACAGTTGAGCAGGCTCTTAATCACCCTAATTGGTCAATGGGCAGAAAGATAACCATTGACTCTGCTACGCTTATGAACAAGGGTCTTGAATTTATCGAAGCAATGTGGCTTTTCAAGCTCAGACCTGAGCAGATCGAGATAGTTGTCCATAGACAGAGTGTTGTACATTCAGCGGTGGAGTATGAGGATAATTCTGTTATCGCTCAGCTTGGCGTGCCTGATATGAAAAATACCCATACAGTATGCTCTTGCTTTTATCCTGAGAGAGTGGAATGTGATGTGAAAAAGCTGTCCCTTACAGACTATGGAAAAGCTCACTTTCGAGAAGCCTGACCATGATACGCCGTTCGATTGTCTGAGGGGCTTGTATAAAGGCTGTCATATCGGTGGAAATCTTCCTGCGGCAGTGAATGGGCAATGAGGAAGCCGTTGCGGCTTTCTTGACGGCA
>VOFK01003607.1_pt1 | contig 14852 bp, 20 predicted proteins | sample 5384121 | NCBI WGS metagenome assembly VOFK01 (sample SAMN12384730, study PRJNA508395) | human gut metagenome | isolation source: healthy gut J | host: Homo sapiens | reverse complement strand
TCCGTCCGGATCGGCTGAGTATCTTTGATTACCGCATTTATCCCCAGAAAGCGGGAGCATGCTGCTCAATCTGAGATCAAGAACAACAAGTAAACGACGCTGTCTCTATCGATCCTAACACGATCGCTCCGGACTTTGGTACAGCGCAACAACCGGCAGTTCCGGCAGAGGAAACTCCCGCTACTACTACACCTGCGGAGGAAAGCAACAGATAAGAATCTTATTTGAAAACAATATAGAAGTCATGTCCACTAACAATGGATGTGACTTTTTTTTGTGCTACTTTAAGTGGAAGCTTCTTTAGGTCTTGATCTTTTCACCTATGTGAAAAAGATAGTATCACAAGGGTGAAAAGATCGTATCACGTATATGAAAAGATCGTTTCATCTTTGTGAGACGATTATTGCGAATAGGGGCTTCTATCTCTTCATAGAAAGAAATGATCAGTTAAGTGGAATATTGTTCGTATATTTGTATGACATAATAGTAATAAGTATAAATACTCAGATATGGATATGATAAATTTTGATGGGTTGTTGATCGGTATCGTTACATTTTTGATTATCGGTCTGTTTCATCCGGTAGTCGAAGGCCGAGTATTATTGGGGGACGAAATGCTGGTGGATATTCCTTGTCTTGGGGATTTTAGGAGTGATAGCCTCCCTGTTTATAGACAGCGTGTTTGTGTCCCGCTATTTGCGGCGTATTCGCCTTCTCATCGTTCTGGACGATCAAGGAGATTTTCGAGCAGGAGGGAGCGTGTGCAGAAAGGTTGGTTCCTAGAAATCAAAAGAAAAATACCCTTTGGGACGATAGTGAGGTGAAATGAATTCTTTTCGTATCTTTGCGTTCGTGAAAGCGATATAAAAGCAATAAAAGCTGAAGACAAAGAGAAAAAAGCAAGATCCGTTAGTCGAGTACATAAAGGCTAACCGGAAAGGCAGTCGTGAGGGCCGAGAGAAAACCACGGCAGACCGGTCGTCATAACCGGATTCATGTATCGAAGAAAGTTTATAATCGTAAAGAATGAAGGCAGATGCCCAGAGGCATCTGCCTTTATTTGTTTTTAGTGGCCTAAAAGCGAGACCTTAGTTCGCTGTATTGTTATTGATCGGTGCCTTTCCTTGAACCACCTCCACTAGTATCCCATTCTTGAAGCTTTAGGATGTAGTAGCCTTCAGAGTAGTCGGCTATCGTCATGGTTACCGTCTTATAACTGATACTTCTATCGGAATCCGTGGGGGTTATCCGTGCCAGCCGACTCAAAATCCTTTCCTAGTATCGATATAACCTTTGCTTGGTCATCCCTAGCTCTATCTTATGCATTCGGTTGTCCATTTTATAAGTGATTCATTACCGTAGCGCATCCCATCAATAAGAACATTGTCAGCAACACGTATATCCCTTTCACCATCTTCATCTCTCTTTTTGTTATTTGTTGTATTGGGGGGCTAAAGTAGACATTATCCCGGATATAGTAATAGATATAAAAAAAAAGAGGAAAACCATTTTCCTCTTTCCTGAGCGGAAGACGGGGCTCAAACCCGCGACTCCTCAGCTTGAAGGCTAATGCTCTATCAACTGAGCTACTTCCGCAATAATATGTTGCGAATTAAAAAGGTGGGCAGTGATGGATTCGAACCACCGAAGGCGAAAGCCAGCTGAGTTACAGTCAGCCCCATTTGGCCACTCTGGTAACTGCCCCCCTTTTGTTCTTAATTGCAGTGCAAAAAGGTACGATTTATTTTGGAAAACCTGCAAGCGTTTAGGCAGAAAAAATTTACCATTTTTATTGCGGTAACCGCTGCCTCGTCCCCTTTATTGCCATATCTACCCTCCCGCACGATCCTCGGATTGCTGCATGGTGTCGGTAGTTAACAGGCCGAAAAATGAAAGGAATATCGTACATTAAATTCAATTTGTAATGCCTTGCGTAACGCCGGAACAAACGTAATCAGCATGTGGCGTATCGCCTCTACGACGCACCCCAGAACGATCACAGCGTCTAATTCTTTAGTCTCGGCCAATCTTTTGGCTCCAAAGTCAGTTCAAAACTACCCGGAACTCGTTTAACTACGATGTTCTCCGGTTTCACCCGTGCTTTTTCAAGCGTGTTGCAAGCACCTTCCAATAACTCTCGGTAATGTTCTTGTTCCATTCCGCAACTACGATGCCGATGTTCATCTCTGAAGCATCAGGTACGCTGTTGAAGTCGTACTCGGATAAATTCTGATAAGCTGTAGCCATACTTGTCTCTTTAAAAAGAAGAGGATGCCTTGTTTGACCGAGACATCCTCTGTTATACTATATAATATACTGTTTATTTATTTTCCTGCCGAAGCACGGGTGATATACTTAATCGATATCGGATGCCTCCATGGAAGTGTAATACTTGTCCTTGATAGTCGTGTGCAAGCCTTTACAGCCTTGTCATACTCTTTTCAAGTTCTCGTAAGCGATACCGGCCTTCTTCAAAAATCGGGCTGATAACCTCGTTGTCGGCCTCCTTAGCGGCTTTCTCGAAATAGCTGATTCGCTTCTTTTCGTATTACCCATGTTCACGTAGCAATCACCGATCAAGCCTGTAACCGCCGGAGATACCATTTGGTCCTTTCCGCTGAAAGATTTCAAAAATCGAGCGCCTTCTGTGTATCGCCCATCTTGTAGTAACAGATACCTGCGTAAGCCTTCGCCAAGTTTCCGGCGTCCGTGCTTCCATATTGGTCGATGATAGCCTCGAAACCTTCATAGTCAGCTCCATTGCCGTTTAAAAGCCAAGGCGAAAGAATCTCTGGCGAAGTATTGCTCGCCCTTGAACATGGCGGCGGCGGCTTTTTTCTCCTGAGGAACTAAATAACCATGCTTGATTCCCAAAACAGCTCCAACAACGAGTGCGACAGCTATTATACCGTAAATAATCTTCTTTGAATTGTTTTCAATGAATTGCTCCGATTTGGAGACAATCTCTTCTACTTCTAACTCCTTGTTGGTGTCCTTTTCTTTAGTAGCCATAATGTGTTATAGTTATTTATTAATTTTTATCGTTGATTTTAAGCCATACCATACGGTTGGCGATTCAAAGTGCAAAAAGTAGTTTTTTTGCTGATATAATCTATACTTAGAATATATTTTATAATTTTGTACGATTAATACGGTTTAGATGATACTAAAGAAGCTTTCTGTTCTCAATTACAAAAATATACTTCAGTCCGAGGTTATTTTCTCGCCCAAGATGAATTGCTTTTTCGGCAATAACGGGATGGGGAAGACGAATCTATTGGATGCCATTCATTATCTCTCGTTTTGCAAGAGTCATGTCAATACGCCTGATAGCCAGATAATAAACAGTGATCAAGATCTTTGCGTGGTGCAGGGTAACTATGATTATGAAGGACGTGAGGAGGAGATTTTCTGTGCCATGCGGCGTAGGCAACGCAAACAGTTCAAACGGAATAAGAAGGAGTACGACAAGCTGTCCGAGCATATCGGCCTATTACCGTTGGTCATGGTCTCTCCGGCTGATGCCGACTTGATCCGAGGGGGGGAGCGATGAGCGACGCCGTTTTTGACTTAATCATCTCGCAGCAGGACAAGCCTTATCTGCATGCGCTTATCCAATATAATAAAGCGTTGCTCCAACGGAATACGTTGCTGAAAGATCAGAGCATGGATGCCTCTCTTTATGAGGTATTGGAGATGCAGCTGGGTATGTACGGCCAAATCGTTTACGAGAAGCGGAAAAAAAAAACTGGTGGAGGATTTTACCCCGATCTTTAATGAAAGTACTACCAGACGATCTGCGGCTCTGCCGAGGAGGTAGGCTACATTATATCTCGCAATTGGAGGAAACGGAGCTTGCCGGTAAATTGGCGATGAGCCGGGAACGGGATCGTATATTGGGCTATACCTCTTCCGGTATCCATAAGGATGAGCTGGAAATGACGTTGGGCGGGTACCTGATTCGCCGGGTTGGTTGCAAGGACAGAATAAGACGTATCTGATCGCCTTGAAACTCGCTCAGTTCGCTTTCCTAAATAAACGGGGACAGACTACACCTATTTTGCTGTTGGATGATATTTTTCGATAAGCTGGACGCTAGCCGTGTGGAGCAGATCATCAAACTGGTCAGCGAGAATGGCTTCGGGCAGATTTTTATTACGGATACGAACCGGAAGTATCTGGATGAGATCTTATTGGCTATGAATCATGACTATGCCCTCTTCCGTGTGGAACGTGGCGAGGTACAACCTATGGAGGAATAAGGATGCAGAGAAGAAATACACAGACATTGGGTGAGGTGCTTCGTGACTTTTTCGAGGATAATACCGAGTTGTACGAGAAAATGATGGAGATCCGGGTTCAGCGTGCGTGGGGGAGAAGTTTTAGGCCTACGATCATGCAGTACACACACGTATGTATGTACGTGATAAGGTGCTTCATGTCATTGACTTCCTCCGTACTTCGTAGCGAGTTGACGCTTTGCCGGGAACGGTTGGTGAAAAGCTTGAATGATTACGCGGGTGCCTCGGTCATTACCAATATCGTTTTTCATTGAGTGTGGCTTTACCATTCGCAATATTACTTACTGGGTCAAGAACATATACTGCCCAGCCCCAGTAAGTATATATGGGCTTGACCCAGTAAGTATATATTCTGCGGAGAGATCAATAGATGGTGTCTTCTGTTATTACGTAATCCATTTTCTTGTCGAGTGGCTCTACCGGGACTTGCGGTATCATCTGGAACCCGAAGCATATGCCAACCTTGGGAGCGTTGAGCGTGGAAAGAAGGCGGTCGTAGAATCCCCTTCCTCGTCCCATGCGGTTCTTGTCTTTATCAAAGGCGACTCCGGGCACGATAATCAAGTCGATCTCATTCTTTGGAACTTCTATGCCGTCCGCCTTAGGGCTCTAATATCCCGAAAGGTCCGGGTTTTAAGGATTCCGTCCTTCGTAAAGAAGCAATCTCAAATCATCACCAACGATCAAGGGCAACAGAAGCTTTTTCTTTTGGTACCATTTCTCGATAAAGCCGGCGGTCTGCACTTCTCCCGCTATAGCGTGATAAAGGGCGATACAAGAAGCCGCTTGGAACAGTTCCGTCTGTTCCAAGCGGTTCATGATCTTATCCGATAGCTCGCACAAGGTAATCCCTCGAATATTCTTTCTTTCGAGAGGCCATATCTTTTCGTAGGGGCCTGCTTGGCTGTGTAAGTCTCCATTCGCTGATTGTTTTAATAGTTCCGCATTCGGCACGGATTTTCCCTCTTGCAAGATCTTGATCGCACGTAATAAGGTAACGTCATCTTTTAGGAAAATGGGGGTAGAAGCCCGCCTCGTCGAAGAAATTCCTTACGATATACGCTTGCAATTGGTTCTCGATTAACTTGCCGGATATATTAATTAATGTAGGACGTCTCTTGATGCCCTTGGTAGCGGCGAAGTTCACGAAGTCGGAAAGGAGCGGTTGTTGCTGCAAGTAATTATATAATTCCTCCCAAGTCTTGAATGAGCCTAGTTTCTCCCGATGGCGGTCTGAGTACTGAGCGCATACAGGTAAAGCACGCCGCTATTTACCACATTTGAGTAGTAAGAGGTAACGCCGCTCGTGTCACGAGGGATAAAAGATATCTGGCATGATACCGCCCCCGCCGTATACGGTACGTCCGCCTACGGTCTGGTATTTTAAGGAATCATCCATCTTGATGCTATCGGCCGAGTCAAACTCGCCGTGCATATATCGGTTATAGATATCTTGGTCGTAAGCGTCCGTATTACCCATCTCATATTTTTCTGGATGCAGCGACCGGACGGCGTGTAATAACGGGCGATGGTCAATCGCATCTCTGAACCGTGTCGCTCAATGACATTTGAGTTTGTACCAGACCTTTGCCATACGTTCTTTCGTCCGATAATCGTACCACGGTCGTTATCTTGGATCGCTCGAGAATATCTCTTTACTGGCGGAAGCCGAGATCTCATCGGTCAATACTACGATCGGGGCGGCTTTACAGTTCCGGTTCCGTTCGCGTATACGTCGGAACGGGGGACGACTTACCTTCCGTGTAGACGATCAAGCGTCCTTCCGGCATAAACTCGTTAATCATATTGATAGCGGCATCCATATATCCGCCGGTATTACCCCGTAAGTCGATCACGAAAGAGGTACAGCCCGCTTGTTTTTTTAACTTGGCGATCGCCGTGATGAACTCATTATAAGTATTCCGAGCAAATTTGCTAACCTTGATGTAACCTATACCTTTAGCCGCCTCATAAGAAACATCGACCGAATTAACTGGGACATCTCCACGGGTTACGTCAAAATAGAGCAACTCAGGAGAATTCCCTCGCTGTACGCCTAGTTTCACCGTACTGTTCTTTGCGCCCCGAAGTGTCTTCATGATCTCTTGGTTCTTTTCTTTCCGGAAAAATAGAATCATTGATCGAGATGATCCGGTCGAAGGGCAGTAAACCTGCTTTCTCTGCGGGACCGCCGCTAATTACGCTGATCACTAGGATCGTATCGGTTTGCATATTAAATGATACGCCAATACCACTGAAAAAAGAACCTTCCAGCTCCTCATTCACCACGGAAGCGTCTTCGGCGGGGATATATACGGAGTGAGGGTCTAATTCACTGAATATTTTCGGGATCGTACTCTCTACCAACTTAGACATGCTAACCGTGTCAACATATTGCTCGTCGATAATGTCCAAGATGGCATTTATCTTTGTTGCCGCTGAGTAACCGTTTTTTTTCCTTGACTGATAGATAAAATAATGGTTCCCAATAAAGATACCTAAAGCGATACTAGCCGCGATGATAACCGGGAGCCATACGGTCGTCTTTTGGTTTTTTATCCATAAAAAACGTTTTATTTATTCGTTCAAATCTATATAATCTACTATGATACCGGCACGCTTCAATAATTCGCAGCCGTCCGCTATGCGATAACTCGGAATAGACCACTCGCTTGATCCCGATTGTATGATTAATTTCGCGCATTCAATGCAAGGGAGGAGGTAACATAAATGGTCGCTCCTTTACTGCTGTTCGATGAGGCTGCCACTTTTGTGATGGCGTTAGCCTCCGCATGTAGAACATAAGGCTTGGTGACATTGTTTTCGTCTTCGCAAACATTTTCAAAACCGGCGGTGTTCCATTGTATCCGTCGGATATGATCATTTTTATCTTTTACTAATAATGCGCCCACTTGGCGTCGTTTACAGTACGAATTCTCGGCCCAGATAGCGGCCATTCGCAGGTAACGTTTATCTAATTCGTGCTGTTTTTCTGTTTTCTCGCACATTTGTTTACTCTTTGTCTTTTAATCCAGACACAAAGGTAGTGATTATTTAGATTTACCGGGCGATAAGCCCGGTAAATTATTACTTTTAATACCATTACGGATTAATAAAGCGTCTATCGTAGGCTCTTGTCCACGGAAACGCTTGTATAACACGGCGGGATCTTCCGTACCACCTTTGGATAAGATATTGTCACGGAAAGATTTCGCGACCTCCTTGTTGAAGATTCCTTTCGATTTGAAAACGGAGAAAGCGTCGGCGTCTAATACCTCGGCCCATTTATATCCGTAATAGCCTGCCGCATATCCTCCGGAGAAGATATGTCCGAAGCTTGTGCCCATCAAGGCTTCCGGTACTTCCGGCATGATTACGGTCGGAGCCCAAGCTTTTTCTCGAATGCCGCTACGTCACCGTCGAAAGGTTGCTCCAACGTATGCCATGCCATATCCAGCAAGCCAAAGCTTAATTGGCGGCAGCAAAGGTAGCCGGCGTTGAAGTTTGAGGCGTTTACCAAGCTTTGTATCATCTCTTGCGGGATTTTCTCCCGGTCTGGTAATGAACGGCGATCTGATCTAAGAACTCTTTTTCAGTCAACCAGTTCTCCATGATCTGGGAAGGTAATTCTACGAAATCACGATAAACGCTGGTTCCCGAAAGGGTTGAATATGTTCCTTTGCGCTAGCATGCCGTGCAAGGAGTGCCCGAACTCATGCAAGAGCGTGTTCACCTCGTCGAAACTTAACAAAGAGGGTTTCGTGTCTGTCGGACGGGTAAAGTTCATCACGATAACGATCTGAGGACGGCTATCTTTTTCCGTCTTTATCTTTGTATTGAGCCTTGATATTGTTCATCCAAGCACCGGATTGTTTTCCGTCACGAGGGAAGAAATCCGTATAAAGGATAGCAAGGAACTTACCATCGGCATCGTATACCTCATAAGCGTCTACTTCCGGATGATAAACCGGGATTTTCTTGTTTTCCTTAAAGGTGATACCGTAGAGCTGGGTAGCTAATCCGAATACGCCTTTCTTTTTTACGTTGCTCAACTCGAAATAAGGGGCGAGTCATCTCGTCGTTTACCTTTGAAGCGGATATCCCGTAACTTCTCGGAATAATAACTCCAGTCCCAAGGCATAACGGTGATATTCTCTTTCTGTACCCCCTAATGCGAATCCTTCTACTGCATTGTATTCGTTGATCGCTATCGGTTTATAAGCTTTCGAGTAACTGATTCAATAATTTGTATACGTTCGCTGAGTTTTTAGCCATCGTGTGTTCCAGCGCATATTCGGCGTAATTCTTGAATCCCATCAACTGGGCGATCTCTAGGCGGATATTAACGATCTTTTTGATAATGTCCTTATTGTCGAACTCATCCCCTTTATTTCCTACGCTCATGTATTCACGATACATTTTTTCTCGCAAATCACGCTTGTCGGAATAACGCATGAATGGAATGTAACTCGGAGCCGAGAGGTTGAATAACCATCCGTTTTTATCTTTACTTTTGGCTAACATGGCCGCTGCGTCACGCGCACTTTCGGGTCAAGCCGGATAGTTCGTTCTCGTCCGTTATTAGTAATTCGAACCGGTTTTTATCTTTCAAGGCGTTTTGATCGAACTGCAAGGTTAACATGCTTAGGTCCATACTTAGCTTGCGGTATTTTTCCTTTGTCATCTTTATTTAACGTAGCCCCCATTCGCTTTAAAACGACTCGTAAAGGTCTTCCAGCAATTTAGCATCCTCAGTAGAAAGGTTCAATTGTTCTTTTTTATCATAGATTGATTTGACCCGAGCAAGTAGCTTCTCATTTAAGAAGATGTTATTGGATGTCTGGGATAACTTCGGGGAGACACGTTGCGAGATTTCCATCATTTCGTCGTTAGCCTCTGCTCCTAATACCACATTAAAAAACAGAAGAGACTGTTTCCAATAATTTGCCGCTATGTTCCAGAGCTACTACCGTATTCTCGAAAGTAGCCGGTTGGGGTTATTGGCGATCTCTTTGCACCTCTTTTTCCATTTGCTTGATTCCTTCGTCGAAAGCGGGCTCATAATGCTCGATCTTGATCTTATCGAAAGGAGGGGTCTCGAACGGTGTTTTAAACTTCCCGAAGAAAGGGTTATTTGCTGCGTGTGTCATTTGAATTGCGCTTAATAAAATTACTACATTATATAATAACTTCCTCATATTAAAAATTGTTTGTAAATTTCTGCAAAGGTAGGCATTTTAATCACAGGAACATTATAGGCATCTGTTTTTATATTCAGATTGATTTAAAATGAAAAAATAGAACATTTCCTATGACTAAACCGAGGCTTGTTTTCGGGGGGCTGTACCTTGATTTTGAGCTTTGATGAATATGATGATAGGATTGATTTAACAAAAATTTATATGTTTGAAAACACTCCTTTAGAGCACCTTTATTTTTAAAGCCTTGATCTATAAGTTTATCGTAGAAGAAGGATGCCTTTTTTCTAAATAAATATAAAAGACAGTTTGTTTTTTTTTAGTTATTAAATAATACTTTTGATTCTCAGAAAACGAAAATAATTTCATTTTGATATTAAAGAAAGTAACTTAAAAACCCAAATACACATATGAGTTATCTTAAATTTGACAAAACAGTAATGATAAACCCGGAAGAGTCGCTGACTCGTGAGGTGCTTCGAACCAACCGTTTGGGAGCCTATCACTGCACTACTGTTGTTGATTGTAATACCAGGAAATACCACGGACTACTCCTGTTATGCCTGTGCCTGCGATTGATGATGACAACCATGTGTTACTGTCTTCTTTTTGATGAGACGGTAATTCAACATGGTGCCGAATTTAATCTTTGGGTTGCATAAATATGCAGGTGATAATTTCAGTCCCAAGGGACATAAGTACATCCGCGGTATAGCTCAGAGAGACAGTACCTCGTACGCTTTACCGTGTAGGAGGTGTGATCTTCTCGAAAGAGAAAGTGTTTTCCATGTACGAGAATCGTATCATGATTAAGTATACGTTGGAAGATGCTCATTCCGCTACGACCTTACGTTTCCGTCCTTTCCTCGCTTTCCGTAGCGTGAAGAACTTAACGCAAGCCAATGGTAACGTGAACCAATCTTACGAGGAAGTCACAAACGGAATCAAGACATGTATGTATCCCGGTTATCCGAACTGTATATGCAATTTAACAAGAAAGTTAAATTTGTGTATGAGCCGTATTGGTACAATGGCATCGAGTATCCGAAAGAACAAGAGAGGGGATATCCTTATCAGGAGGATTTGTATGTTCCCGGATATTTCGAGGTCCCTATCAAAAAAGGGACTATTATTTTCAGCGCTGGCGATAGTGCAGTGGCAACTACCCGCTTGAAGGCACTGTATGAGAATGAGGTCGTAGCTCGTACACCTCGTACTAGCTTCTTCAATTGCTTGAAGAATTCCGCTCAGCAATTTTATTTTCGTCCCAAGCGAAGACGACGCTTATCTATTAGCGGGCTATCCATGGTTTAAAGTACGTGCGAGAGATTTGTTCGTAGCTCTTCCGGGTAGTACGTTGTCTATCGATGATCCGGTTCGTTTTGAGAAGATCATGCATACGGCGATGCCGGCGATGCGGGCGTATATGGAGAATGGGCGTTTCGATGCGGTGATTCGTGAGATCGAGCATCCGGATGTCTTTATGGGCGATCTGGGCGATCCAACAGTATGCTAAGCATGAGGCGTTGCAAAGGCACGTGAGCTAGATCGCGATTTCGTGAAAGAAGTTATCGATTATATACGGGACCAGAAACATCCCGATATGAAATTGATGGAGAATGGTTTACTTTTCGCTAATGGAAAAAGATAAGGCGATTACTTGATGAATTCTACCGTAAACGGAAAACCTGTTGTAACTCGTTCTGGTTATATAGTGGAATTTAACGCTCTTTGGTATAATGCTCTTTGTTTCTATACAGAATTGATGGGGGAGTACCTGTCGAGGGTATTGATCCGATTATCAAGTCGATGGATAAATCGTTCCCGGAAACCTTTGTGAACGGGTATAATTATTTGTTCGATTCCGTGAATGGTTCTACGGTAGATTGGAGCGTACGGCCTAATATGATTTTCGCTGTGGCATTGCCTTATTCCCCATTGACGAGGATGCAGAAACGTGCCGTAGTGGATATCGTGACGAAAGAGTTGCTTACCCCGAAGGGCTTGCGTTCCTTGAGTCCGAAGAGCGAAGGATATCGCCCGTATTATGGGGCCGCAATATGAACGAGATTTGGCTTATCACCAAGGTACTGCTTGGCCGTGGTTGTTAGGCGCCTATTTGGAAGCTTATTTGCGTGTATTCGGAAAGAGTGGCGTTGCTTTTTGCTGAACGTATGTTGATAAGCTTGGAGGAGGAGATGTCATTACACTGTATCGGGACGATCCCGGAATTGTTTGATGGTAACCCACCGTTTACCGGACGTGGAGCTGTCTCTTTTGCGATGAATGTTGCGGCTATCCTCCGTGTTGTGGATTTGTTGAAGAAGTATAACGCCGAATAAAAACTAAGTACCATTATGAAAGCATTAATGTTTGATGGGAATTTCCTCCTCATATCTTGGGCGGTTTAGGGAACGGCCAGTTTCGGTTTGACACGAGGCATGGCAATGCAGCCCGATATGGATATTACTTTTTGTATACCGAAGCCCTGGGCGATGAAGACCAGAGCTTTCTAAAGATAGTGGGTGTCAACCAAGTTCCGATTGTTTGGAAGGATGTTGACCGTGAATATGTGCAGCAACGGGTTTCCAAAGCGGGAATGAACGCTGACCAGTATTATAAGTACAGGGATCATATTTATGCGGATTTCAGTTATCGTCATGTGACTGATTTAGGGTGCCTTGAGTTTTCGGACGTTATCCGATAATCTTCTGGAAGAGATCAATAACTATTCGATCGTTGCGGGAGTAATCGCTCGTACGGAAGAGTATGATATCATCCATGCACGACTGGTTGACTTATCCGGCGGGTATTCACGCAAAAATGTGAGTGGTAAGCCTTTGGTAATCCATGTTCATGCTACGGTTATGATCGTAGCCGTGTAATGTGAATCCGATGTCTATGCGATTGAGAAGAATGGTACCTGGACAATGCAGATCATATCATAACGGTGAGTAATTTGACTCGTCAGACGGTGATCGAGAAATATCACAAGATCCCCGCTAAACGACCGTACATAACGCCGTAGAGCCTTTAAGTCCTGAGATTTTAGCGATCCCAGATAAAAAGGGGTAAAGGATAAGGTTATTACATTCTTAGGTCGTATCACGATGCAGAAAGGGCCGGAATATTTTTTCGTTGAGGCTGCCGCAAAGGTTTTGGCTAAGGCTCGCCCTTATGCACGTTTCGTGATGGCTGGTAGTGGTGATATGATGGATCAAATGATTCGTTTGGCCGCAGCACGTAATATTTCAGATCGTTTCCACTTTTACCGGATTTATGAAGGGCAAGCGGGTCTATGAGGTGTTGAAAGCCAGTGACGTATATGTGATGCCTTCGGTTTCTGAGCCTTTTGGTATCTCTCCGTTGGAAGCCATGCAATGTGGTGTACCCTCTTATCATTTCTAAACAATCCGGTTGCGCCGAGATCTTGGATTATGGATTAAGGTGGATTATTGGGATATTGAGGCGTTAGCGGATGCCATGTATTCTATTATTACTTATCCTGCCATGCATGAGTTCTTGAAAGTGGAAGGTAAGAAAGAGGTGGATAATATCAAATGGGAATATGCCGGACAAAAGGTTCGTCGTATTTACGACAATGTGATAGGTAACAAATAAATTAACGACAAGACAAAAAAAATAAACAAAAATAACATATGAAAAACGATCTGCTTTTTTATTTTCATCAAGCCGTTCCGTTTAAAAAGATATCGCTTCTTCGATATAGGTAACGACCATTACTATTACGATGATTTCCAGAATGAGGAGATTATCCATCGTATAGCTGAACAATGTTACTTGCCGGCTAACCGGACTATTTTGGAGATGATTAAGACCAGTGGCGGTAAGTTTAAGGTAGCGTTCTCTATTTCCGGCGTAGCGTTGGAGCAGATGGAGATTTATACCCGGAAGTGATCGATAGCTTTAAGGAATTGGCGGCTACAGGGGAATGTGGAATTTTGTCTGAGACTTATGCTCATTCTCTTTCTTCCCTTTTGGGAGATCCGGAGGAGTTCAAGCATCAAGTAAAGAAACAAGAAGATAAGATCAAGACTTTATTCGGGGTTAAACCGAAAGTGTTCCGAATAATACTGGAGTTGATTTACTCGGATGATATTTCAGCTATGGTTTCAGAGATGGGCTATAAGGGAATGTTGACTGAGGGTGCTAAGCATATCTTAGGTTGGAAGAGTCCGAACTATATGTATTCTTCTTTTTGCGTAGCTCCGAAGTTGAGCTTTGAAGAATGACCGTTTCAGCGAGGATTTATCGAATCGTTTCAGTGATTATAGTTGGAATGAGTATCCTTTGACAGCAGATAAATATATGTCATGGATCGCTGCTACCCGGATTCAGAGCAAATCATTAATTTGTTTATGAATTATGAGGTGCTGGGATCTTTGCATCCAGCTTCAACCGGTATTTTTGAGTTCTTCAAGGCTTTGCCTCGTTTTTGCTGCGGATAAGGGGATTAGTTTCTCTACTCCATCGGAAGTATTTACATTGATCAAGCCGGTAGACTCTATCTCCGTTCCTTATCCGATCTCTTGGGTAGATGAGGAGAGAGATTGTAGTTCTTGGTTAGAAATGTATTGCAGCAGGAAGCGTTCCGTAAGATTAACTGAGATCGGTGAACGTGTTCGTTTGTCTCAGACTCGTCGTATCCGTCAGGACTGGTACTATCTCTGCAGAGCAGTGACCATTTCTTTTATATGAGTACAAAGCATATGGGACAGGGAGGGCTTTAGCCCCTTACGATAATCCGTATGACGCATTTAATAACTATATGAATGTTCTTTCCGATTTCATTGTTCGAATGCGGAATTCCCACGGAGAATATAGAGAATGAGGAATTGAATTCATTGCTTTTCTACGATTAAGAATCAAGGAGAGGAAATCGAGAGTCTACAGAAAGAATTAGATAAATTAAAAAGAAGGCGGCGAAGAAATAAGTCGTTAATTGATTTGACTAGACTATTTTTGGAGAGTGACGGGGTCCTTTTAAGGGACCCGTTATTTTTGCCTTAGAGAATACGGATATAAAAAAAAGCGAATGCATCTCGCTTTTTTATTATATAGATTCTTTTGCTATTCTGACATATTTCATGCCAATTTTTTCATCACCTCTTCATCTTATCTTTACTGAAGGGAGGCAGGAAGATAATTCGTGATGGCTGTTGTAAAACTGTACTTTCTTTGACCGTAACTGTTGTTGTGGTAGTTGTTCAAGTTGAACAGGGATAAGAAGTAGGCTCAAATCTTTGTCCGATTATTCTCCATCTGATACGCTTTTAATAAATTGGCAAGATTCGGGAATGAGTAAGCAATGAACTGAACGAAAGCACAACAG
>VOFK01001993.1_pt1 | contig 14876 bp, 21 predicted proteins | sample 5384121 | NCBI WGS metagenome assembly VOFK01 (sample SAMN12384730, study PRJNA508395) | human gut metagenome | isolation source: healthy gut J | host: Homo sapiens | reverse complement strand
TTGCGTCCAAACCGCACGACAGCATGCCCGCATAATAGCGGTCGATCGGCGAGCGCGACTGTGAAACATCGGTTCCGTCGGTCGAATCGATGGCATGACCGTCAGGCAACGAAGTCACCAAGCCCATGTCCACGTCGATATGCGCCGCGCACAATCGCACCGACAATGCCTTCAACGGCGGTTTTCGACGCGATTGACCGGCAAATCCAGTCCGCGTGCGAAATCATTGCCGGAGCCGATGGCCACGATGCCGAGTGGTTTGCCGGAGCAGCCGACTGCGTTGGCGCCTAACGCGACCATGCCGTCGCCTCCGACCGCGACCAGATAATCGTATTCGTCGCGGCGGCGGGCGTTGGCCAGGAATCGTCGAAGCTTGTGCCGGTCACATCGATTACGTCGAAGCCATGCTTTGCGTCCGGCTCCGCGCAGCAGATCAATGACATGACCGCCCACTTGGGCGCCCTTGCCTTTGTTCGATGTCGGATTGCAGACCACGGCAACGGTCGTATTCGCATGTGACGTCTTGCTCATACTTGTACGATAACCATGTTTCACGTCAAGCGCCAGATTGCCCATTACCTTCAGCTGAACATTCCGTGCCGTCATGCAACGACTGTCCGGCAATCTCCTAATCACAGGCAATAGGCCCGCACGTGACGCCGGACGACCCACGGTGCGAACGGCACCTGCGTGGCCGCCTGCACGGCGACCGCATCCTCGCCTTCAATGGCACAGGATTCGAGCCGGGTTCCATTGCCCGACGTTGTACGCGATGCGGCCGCGCACGGGTCGGCGGCACCGTCACGCAGCGACTGCGCGGCGGCCACCGACGCCAGGTCGGCCGTATCCTCTGCGCGCGATGCACGCACAGCAGCAGATTGCCTGCCATGGCGACCGCACCGAGCATGGCCGCGACGATTGCGATCAGCGCGACTCCCGATATGGTTCCGGCACCTTCGTCCGCGCCTTTCAACACATGCGACACACGTCGCACATACTGTTTCACGTCATGTTTCACGGAAGTCGTTCCTTTCTTGCCGCGCATTGGAAGCCTTTCAAAAACCGTTACGGACAGCACGCTGTCATGAACATCGCAATCAGAAATACCGAGTTGCCTTGCCCACGACGCTGGCGGGCAGCACGCCGGTCGGATCCGCCGCAACCGGGCAACGCACCACAACGGTGACGCTGTTCGCATTGGCGGCGAACGACACCGTGGAACCGCCACCGGCAATGGTTTGCCCGCGGCGCGGGCTTTCGCTTCGCCGCCGGCGTCAATCGCCATGGCCCTCGCACCGGCGGCCGCAGCGTCCTGACAGTTCATGGACACTATGGAGGCACGCCCCAAACACAGCACCAGAATCGCCACCGCGGCCACGCAGGGAAGCACCACCGCGAATTCGGCGGTGACGGTTCCGCAATCGGCGTCACGGGCATGGCGTCTCCACCATCGCGCAAGCATGGTTACCCCACGCTCAACGCTTTCTTGATGAGGCCGGTCAGCAGCGTTTTCACGACATCCGATTTCACGATGGCGATCAGAACCGCGGCGAATGCCGTGGCCGCCACCAGCACCACCGCGTATTCGGCGGTGACCGCGCCCTTCTCCGGCTCGGCGGTCAGCAGGCGCATGCGCACGTCCAATAGGCAGACCGCCTTATTGGCACGTTCCTTGGCCGCACATAACTTCTGGCCGACGCGACCCATCAGACCCGGCGAACCATCGACATTGATTGACATTGCGTCGTTCATGACGCTCCTTTCATTCGGCTAATCCCGGCCGATTGACCGGGTACGCTCAGTGTCAGGTATTGGCATCGGCGATGGCATGGTTTTCGTGGGTTGTGGTCGAAGAACGTGGGTTATCCACACCCTCGGCGTGTCATCCACACTTATCCACAAGCGATTAGGGCATGACGGAACGGACCGCGCATCATCCGTCATTCCGACCGCGGTCCGATTCGAGCAAATTTGAGCCAATTCGCACCAACCCGCACTACCCCATGGCGAATCGGCCGCTACAGAAACGACATCACCGCCGGAATCACGCCAATGGCGACAAAGGCCGGCAGCATGCACAGGCCGGTCGGTAGCAACAACCGAATCGACAGTTTCGCCGCCGACTGTTCAATCCGCGACCGTTCATCCCAATCCAGCTGCTCGATTGCGGTTGCCAACCGATTCACCGGCGAGGAGCCGCTCGACCATGATGAGGAGAATGCGTCACGGACCACGGCGCAATCATCATCGTCAGGCCATGCCTCATTCCATGGCATGCCACTATTCAGCCGTTCTCCAGCCGAGCGCAATCCACCGCCGAACTCGCCTTCCACAATGTTTCCGACCGCAATCAGCGCGCGTGGAATGGACGCTCCTTGACGTATCGCCACGCTCAACATTTCCAATATCAAGGGCAATGGCAGATCGCATGACCGCACAGCGCCAGAATCGGGCGGATTTCTGGCCGGCGACCATTCATACAGCCATGTCGCGCCAGCGGCGCCCACCGCTGCCAGCATCGGCCATCCCAAGCTCATCGCACATGCTCCTGCCGCATCAGCCTGCGAATCCAATACCAGCCGACGGCATAACAGCAGCCGGCGAAGCCGAGGCACATCCATCCTTTCACGTCTTCCACAAGGAATCGCAAGGGATGGGCTCCCATGCATTCCCCCAGCATCACCGTCAACAGAGGCAATGCCATCAGCAGCTTCACCGTGGCCTGCGGCATGGCAAAAGCGTTGGCACGCAAGTCGTCGAGCAGCCGTCGCCGCTTCAACGACGCCGCGACGGCCTCCAGGCATCGGCTCATCTCGCAGCCCAACTGCAGACTCAACGTGCGGGCCGCATGAAGTTCCGCACCAAGCTGATCCACATGCTTGTGTTGTTCCTGAAGCGAGCAGCGGCTTCGTACGGCCATGTCAATACGGAAACGGGTCAGTTCAGGCACTGCGAAAGGAGCGCCCTGTAATTCCTCGAACGCTTGGACCAAGGTGGCTCCGCTGCGTACGGACGCCCGCAGCGCGGCCACGCATGCGGCAGCGCCGATGGTCGGCATCCGTGGCGATGCATCCCGGTTTTCCCCTATCGTTCCGGACTGTTCTGCCATGCCCGTCGGATTCATCATCACAAGTTCCATCTCCATCGGCCCCGCCGCTATCGTCAGCCGAACGAAGCCCGACGCGAACCAGCACACGCTGTAATCGCCGCAATCCCGCCCATTCCGCGTTCCGATTCAGCCACAGCCAGACGGCCATCGACGCCAGCCATGCGGCGCAATATTCCCAACCACACGCATCACGCATCATGCGCTCCATCGGCTCATGAATCCATCCCAACGTTGGCCGGCACGGACCGTACGGCCATCCCAGGCGGCCAGCAGACGCCCCATGCAATCGCCCTTCCACCGCTTCCAATCTGCCGACCTGCGCAATGCGCCGTCTGCCGGCGATACGTTCCACATGAAGCACCACGTCGAACGCATCCTCGGCGAGCGCCGCCGTGGCGCGTGGCTCCAATCCGGCCAGCAAACCCAATGAGACCAATCGCGCCGGAACCGCCTCCACTTGATTGGCGTGCAATGTGGTCATGCCGCCTCGATGCCCGGAATTCAAGGCTCTGAGCAGATCCACGACTTCACCGCCACGGCATTCGCCGACCACCACGCGGTCCGGTCTCATGCGCAGCGTCGCGCAGATCAGTTCCGGAAAGGCCTATGCCGCCGGCACCTTCTGTGTTGGCTTCGCGTGTGACCAGAGACACGTGGTTGGCATGTTGGGATCATGCCCAATTCGCGCACTTCCTCGACGGTGACGATGCGCTCGTTCGGCGGGCATCGCATCAGCATGGCTTTGAGCATCGTGGTTTTGCCGGCACCGGTGCCGCCTGTCACCAGCACGCTTGCCTTGCGGGACACCAGTCCGGCCAGCAGGGCAGCCATTCGGCTGGAAACATGCCGTTGCGCGCCAACGATTCCAGATCGGGCGAGACCGCATCGGGGCAATCGGCGTTGATGGCCGCGCCTTTGCGGCACCAGTGGTGCGATGACGGCGTGCACGCGCAGACCGTCCACGGTGGAGGCGTCGGCGATCGGGCAGGCGTCGTCAAGCCGTCGGCCAAGTTGCGAGCATAATCGCGCTGCGAATTCACGAATCGACTGCGCTGACGGAAAGCATCGGCGCAGCAGACATACTTCCTGCATGCCTTGGCCGCAATCCGCCCAAACCGTGCCGTCGCAGGTCACCGCGATGTCCGTGACGCCCGGCTGCGAGGCGATGGCGCTAAGGGGTCCGAGTTCCATGCTTCACCCGCTTGCCTTCCAACGATTCCTGCAGTTCATCCGTGAGCGCGGCCAAGGCTTTGACGGTTTGGCGGTTCGGCCTGCGCAGGCCCAGGCCGTCCAGCAGTTCGCCGCACAGCTTGGCGTCCGGTTTGACAACCGCCGCGAGGGAATGACCAAGATAGTTTTCCGTCTCTTCCAGCGTGGTCACGCCACGTCCACGTGCCACGCCGCGCGGTTCAACGCCGACGATATGGCCATGTTTCTGCCGTTCCGCCGTTCCACGCGATTGCATGGCCACTTTGGCTCGGCCAGTCCGAGCACCGTCATTTCGACCACGGTGATGTGTGGCCTGGGCCAGTTCCGGAATGTCATCGAGTCCACGCCATTGCCCGGCGTCCACGATCACCGCGTCCTTCACCTGCGCGAGCGCGCGGATGCATGCCTGGATCTCCCAGGATTGCGGGTTTTCGCTTCGCCAGGGATTGCAGGCCAGCAGCGGCACGCCATCCCACACGGGCAGTTCTCGCAGCAGCGCTTTGCCGTCCACTTTGCCGAGCGGGGCGCTGATGTCTCCGAAGCGTGAACCGTCTTCGTCTTCCACACCGAGCAGCACGTCAAGACCGCCACCGTTGAGATCTGCGTCTACCAGCACGCTTTTGCATCCACGTTCCGTCAGTTCGCGGGCCAGCAGCGCCGCCAACGTGCTGGCACCGACTCGGCGACGGCGGATCCGACCACCACGACGTTGCGTGGAGCAGGTTCCGGTTGCGCTTCAACGGGTTTCAGCCGTGTGGACGACGATTCCAACGGCGAACCCATGAAACCGCCCGCCACGGCAGGCCCGGCCCATCGTGCCGACGTTCGCGCGTCCACGGCGTTCTGCGGCGTATAGAACCGTTGCGGCGAGACCGTTTCCCGCCGAACGGTTTGCTGGGATCGAGTCGGCTGCCGCACTCTGGCCGCTGGCTGCGACCGGATTTTCGGCGAACACGTCACGCGTGCGTCACGGCCTCCGTATGACGGCAATGGGACCGGAGGGACCTGTAATGAAGAAATTGCATCGCTCATACCGCCGATTGAAAAACGAAACCGCACATGGATTCAAGCCGAAACGGCACCTGTGGTCGGAGAATGTGGGTTATCCACACCCTCGGCGTGTCATCCACACTTATCCACATCGCAACGCGATTCGGCACATCGCAAGACATTACGCAACGCAGCACGGCGCAGCGCAACAAAGGAAGACCCGCCGAAGCGGGCCTTCCTGCAAGAATCTTCGGAGCAGAATCGCTGCACAACAACATCGTCGTAACGGTAAGTCTATCCAATGCCCGTTCAACGTAACAACCTATGTCGGTCATACACACCTTGTGGGGCTCTGCTCTTCAGTTGTTCTTGTACTTCGTAATTATGCTCGCCATTGCGGCAAGTGCAAACCGAAACGGGACGATGTTCCGTATTTATCGCAACTGTTGCTTTCCGATCGCAAGAATCGCAAAATGCTCCATGCTGTGCGAATCGCAACGCTTGCCTGTTCATTCACGTTCATTTGCCCCGAAAAACGGCGTGTCGGAAGCATATTTCACCAACTCGGCGAACGAATGTTAACTCCTGCTTAATTTTCCTGAGTTTTGCAAGACATTCCAAGCACTTGAGGATAAAGTAGATAACTATGGCACAGATTTTTGACGCACCCTCAAAGGCGATCCTGCGCAGCCAGATAGCTGAGCATATCGCTGAGACCGATAAGAACGATAAGCGCGAGCCAGGCAGGCGAGGAACCGCTGCCGAACGACCGTTTCTTCGACCGTGAGCTGAGCTGGCTGAAGTTCAACAAGCGCGTGCTCGAGCTTGCACAGGATGAGGACCTGCCGGTCATCGAACGCGCGAGCTTCGCCGCGATCTTCGCGAACAACCTCGACGAGTTCTTCATGGTCCGCGTGGCCGGCCTGAAGCGCCGCATCGACACCGGCATCGCCGTGACGGCCGCTTCCGGACTGAGCCCGAGGCAGCAGCTGCGCGCCATCAGCGAGCAGGCCCACCGCCTGCAGGACGAGCACGCGCATTACATCATCGATCACATCCTCCCCGACCTGGCGAAGGAACAGATCGTGCTGCTGAGCTGGGACAAGCTCACCGCGGCCGAGCAGGAGCGCCTGTCGCGCTACTACCGTCAGCAGGTGTTCCCGGTTCTGACGCCGCCTGCCGGATCCGGCCCCCCCGTTCCCGTACATTTCCGGCGGTTCCCTCAACCTCGCCGTGCTGGTGGAGAATCCGGCATCCGGCAAGTCGCACTTCGCCCGCGTGAAGGTTCCTGGCAACCTGAACCGACTCGTGCCGGTCGACGATCTGACCGAAGACGAGAGCACCAACGTGCGCTATGGCTTCATCACCATGGAGAACCTGATCATCGCCCACCTGGAATCCCTGTTCCCGGGCATGATCATCAAGGAGGCCCGCTCCTTCCGCGTCACCCGTAACGAGGACATCGACGTGGAAGAGGATGATGCCGAGAACCTGCTCAACGCCATGGAGAAGGAACTGCTGCGCCGTCGTTTCGGACCGCCGATCCGTTTGGAGATCTCCGACGAGACCAGCCCGTTCCTGTCCCAGCCTGCTCGCCGACCAGCTGCGCGTGAGCGCCGACGAGGTCTACCGCCTGCCGGCGCCGCTTGACGCGACCGTGCTGTTCGAGCTCGGAGGCATCGACCGTCCGGATCTCAAGTACCGTCCGTTCATTCCGACCACCAATCGTCAGATCGCCGAAGTCGAATCGTCCCGTGCGCAGGACATTTTCGCCGCCATCCGCGAGCGCGACATCCTGCTGCATCACCCCTACGACTCCTTCTCGACGTCCGTGCAGGCCTTCCTTGCGCAGGCCGCGGCCGATCCGAAGGTGCTGGCCATCAAGCAGACGCTGTACCGTACGTCCAGCAATTCGCCGATCATCGACGCGCTGATCGACGCCGCGCATGCCGGCAAGCAGGTGCTGGCGCTGGTCGAGATCAAGGCGCGTTTCGACGAGGACGCCAACATCGCGTGGGCCCGCAAGCTGGAACGCGCCGGCGTGCACGTGGTGTACGGCATCGTGGGCTTGAAGACCCACTGCAAGCTGAGCCTTGTGGTGCGTCAGGAAGCCGACGGCCTGCGCCGCTACTGCCACGTGGGCACCGGCAACTACAATCCGAAGACCGCCCGCATCTACACCGACCTGGGCCTGCTGACCTGCGATCCGGTGGTCGGCCAGGATATGACCCGCCTGTTCAACCAGCTGTCCGGCTACGCGCCGAAGTCGAGCTTCCACCGTCTGCTGGTGGCGCCGCGCACCGTGCGTACCGGTCTGATCCAGCGCATCCGCCGCGAGGAGGACGCCGCACGCGCCGGCAAGGAAGCGTGGATCAAGATCAAGGTCAATTCCATCGTCGACGAGAAGACCATCGACGCGCTGTACCGTGCAAGCCAGGCCGGCGTGAAGATCGACATCGTGGAACGTGGCATCTGCGCGCTCAAGCCGGGCGTTCCGGGACTTTCCGAGAACATCCGCGTGCGTTCGATCCTGGGCCGTTTCCTGAGCACAGCCGTATTTACGCGTTCGCCAACTCCGATGGCCCGCAGATCGGCGAAGGCCCTGCGGCCGGTCCGGAAGTGTGGATTGGTTCCGCCGATCTGATGCACCGCAACCTCGACCGTCGAGTCGAAGCGCTGGTCCGCATCGTGGCTCCGGAGCAGATCGACGAGCTCATCAAGTACGTCGATCTGCAGATGGCCGATTCCACCGCGTCTTGGCATATGCAGGCCGATGGCACCTATGTGCGCCATTGCAAGATGAGGAAGGTCGACCGCTGGTCGACAGCCAGGAATACCTCATCAAGAAACACACGCGTCGACCGGTAAGGCACTGATCGATCGAGGCGAATGGCCGGTTCCGCACTTTGCGGGCCCGGCCATTTTCTGTATGTTCGGACGTCACGCGCCGCCGCCAGCCCGGCCCAGCCTAGAATAGGACAATATGAGCGAAAAGATGAGACGCATCGTGGAAGCCGCCGGCGGCATCGTATGGCGATGGAAGGCGGGCAGCGATATCGCGAACGATCCTGCGATCGCCAGTAGCAAATCTGCGCAGGAACAGCTCGACAGCATTGAAGTATGTATCGTGCACCGTCCGAAGTATGACGATTGGAGCTGGCCGAAAGGCAAGCTCGAGCAGAACGAGACGCATCGGCATGCGGCGGTGCGTGAAATCGGCGAAGAGACGGGTCGCCGGTCAAACTCGGACCGTATCTGTGCGAAGTCGAATACCCGTTGTCCGAAGAGGGCAAGAAGACCCGGCATTCGCACGATTGCACGGCCGACACCAAGCACACGTTGTATTGGATGGCGCAGCCGATTTCCGCCGACGATGCCGAACATCTGCTGGACGCGTTCGGCCCGGTGCACCGCGCGGACGTGGGCGAGATCAACGATATCGTCTGGGTTTCCGTGCGTGAGGCGCGCAAAATACTGTCTCATTCGACCGATAAGGACACGTTGGCAGTGTTCGTGGACCGCGTGCAGGAGGGTGGCGCGACCGCGCAGAATCTGCTGATCGTACGCCATGCGAAGGCTGAATCACGCGCAAGTCGTGGAAGGGCACCGACGCGAACCGTCCAATCACGCCGAAAGGCGCGGCGATGGCGTTCGCCCTCAACCGCGAGCTCGCCTGTTTCAACCCGACGCGACTGGCCACCTCGCCGTGGCTGCGCTGCCAGGAGACGTTGCAGGTGCTGAGCTGGCAGACCGAACGGCCGATGGAACACATCAACGCGTTGACGGAGGACGCGTTCGCCGAGCATCCGGCGGTCTCATGGCTGGCGTTCCGCGAGCAGATCACGCAGACGCTCAACAGCCGCGAAACCACGGCCATCTGCATGCACCGGCCGGTCATCGGCGGCATGTACGACCATTTGCGCGGCCTGTGCGCGCGCGCAAGCAGCTTTTGCCAAGCAGCTCATCGCAAAATCGCCATACATGCCTACCGGCACCGCCATGTCGCTGTTCATCATCGACACACCGCAAGGCCCCAGCATCATCGACATTCAGAAGGTCTCCCCCATTGTCTACTAACATGCACTACGGTTCCGGTTCAGTCGTTCCCAGCCGTTCCGCCGGTTTCACGAACACCGGTTCGCCGCGTCCGGCACGCCCCGGCCAGCTCGACCAGATGATGGCCGACAATATCGCCGGCGGCGCCGATCCGGCGGAAATCAACGAAATGTGCCATGCGTCGGCCGCGGCGCTGCTTGACCGCGTGCACCACACGCAGGACGCCGAACTGGTGGAACGCGTGCTGACGCTGGTGGACCGCGAAGGCGTGGACGTGATCGCCGAACTGTGGAGCCATGCCGACCCCGACTCGCTGCCGGGCATTCTGTGGCGACTGTATCTGCTGCGTACGTGGATGCGGAAGAACCGCGAATCGATCGCGCGACTTTGGCGCGTCGGCGAGCCCGTCGCCACCACCGCTTCCGCGATTGCCGGCGTGGACCAGGCACCGACGGAAGACGACATCGCACGTGCCGCCGATTCGATTTTGGCCGGCGCGTTTACAGGCGATTTCGCCGTGGCACTTGAGCGGGCCGCCGCCTTCACCGACGTGGTTGCGTTGGGATTGCGTATCGAAGCGCGCAAACTGGCTTCGCTGGGCGGTTCCAGCGAGGCCGGATCATCTGATGTTTCCGACGGTTCCGCTGCGTCTGCTGCGGCCGGCAGCCACCCGTCGGCCGTTGAGAAGCGGGCGCGCGCGAAGGCTGCGAAACTGATGCACACAGCCGGCAACCTGTTCGCCACGGCCAGGATTTCCGCCACGGGGCGAATCTGTGGCGGCGCGGACGATTGGAATAGGCCGTTCCACTGTCGTTTTCCACTACTGCTTTCCACCGCCGCTTTCCGTAATTTTCCCCCGTTTCATACCCCACGCGACACGGCGCTGCGAAGCGTCGAGCGCGACTGTACAATAGGAATTCGCGCCGGGCCATGCATAGCCCCTGGGCTCCATTTTTTGCCGCTGCGAGCGGCCTTTGCGCCGACAGGCGCTTTCGTGGTTCGGCGCTTTTCTCCTCTTTTGATGTTTTCCTGATTTTTCTCTGGCTTTCTTGCGATTTTCGATTGCCATCCAATCGGCGCTCATCTGGGTTTCATCTGACCGACCTACCGGCGCGTTGCCGAACAGCCGATACATGGACTACGCTTAGAAACCATGGATATTCATGTTTTGAACCACCCGTTGGTGGACCACAAGCTCACCGTTCTTCGTGACAAGAACACTCCGTCCTCCACGTTCCGCGAGCTCGTTTCCGAACTCGTGATGCTCGAGGCCTACGAAGCCACCCGCGACATCGAAGTCGTGGACAAGCCCATCGAAACCCCGGTGGCTCCGATGATCGGCAAGCACATCGCCGCCCCGGCTCCGATTATCGTGCCGGTGCTGCGCGCTGGCTTGGGCATGCTCGACGGCATGACCCGCCTGATTCCGACTGCTGAAGTCGGCTTCCTGGGCATGAAGCGCGACGAGGAGAACCCGACCCAGCAGATCACGTACGCGAACCGTCTGCCAGAGGATCTCACCGGCCGCCAGTGCTTCCTGATCGACCCGATGCTCGCCACCGGCGGCACGCTCGTTGCGGCCACCCACTATCTGGCCGAGCGCGGTGCGAAGGACATCACCGCAGTGTGCATTCTGGGCGCTCCGGAAGGTCTGAAGTTCGTTGAGGAAAACCTCGACCCGTCCATCAAGTTCAAGCTGGTGCTGTGCGCCGTCGATGAGAAGCTCAACGACAAGTGCTACATCGTGCCGGGCTTGGGCGACGCCGGCGACCGTCTGTACGGCGTGATCGACTGAGCTGCCAATCGGAATAAATCAATCGAATAAAAATTCGGCCTGCCACCGCACCAATCATGCGATGGCAGGCCGAAACCATATAAAACCGGCTGTCGCCTGTCGACCATAGTCCGTCGACTAGCGCCCGGCTGCTGTCGCTCGCCGGGCAACTATCAGTCGGCTACTGTTCGTCGGGCACGAACGCTTCGAAGATGTGGCGGTCGAACTGGTCGCAGCACTGCGCGTATTCGTCGCGGCTGCGCACGGTCCACGACACCGGCACCGCACCCATGAACCGGGCCAGCTTCACCTGCGGGCTGTTGCCGCCCTTCCAATCGTAGGCAACGAAATCAGGACGGGAAATCCAGTCGAACACCAGCGCGCCGGCCGCGTATTCCTTGCCGAGCGCCACCGGATCGGTGGGCTTGTCCTCGCCGTACGGCCACCAAGACAGCTGGCCGCGGCACACTTCCGGACGGTTCTCCTTGTACCAGTTCACGGCCGCCGGATTGAACGATTCGATCACATACTTGCCGGAGTATGCCTGCAGCAACGCGTCGCCCTTCTCCATGAGCTCCACATCGCGCGGATCCCACTTCGAATTATCATCGAACTTATATTCCACGATCAGCGGCACGCGGCCGGCGACCACTTTGAGCACGTCGGCGAATAGCGGCACATGCTGATAGTAGCCTTCCGGCGCGTTGTCCGGCGTGGTGACCAGCGGCGGTTCCTCCAATGCCAACGGCAGCGACGCGGCCTTGCATGCGCCCGGAGCGTCGGTCGGGAACAGCGGAATACGAGTCAGCTCGTCATACGTGAGATCGGCGATACGGCGCGGATCTCCGGCAACACGCATCAGGTCGCCATCATGCACCACCACGACCTCGCCATCGCGCGTCATCTGCAGGTCCAGTTCGATACCGTACCCGGCTTCACAGGCGGCTGCGAACGCGGCAAGCGAGTTTTCAGGGGCAATCACGCCGGGTGTATCAGGGCTGCCGTACCCGGCTTTCATGGCCATGCGGCGGGCGAGCGCCACGTATTCGCCGCTTTCGTTGGCGTATTGCGCGGTGAGTCCGGAACCGGCGTCATGCAGACCGCGGTGCGCGTACCACACGTCCGGAACGGCCGGCACATAATGACGGCGCTTGTCGGAGAAGGAACGCGGGGCGATCGCCCACACCGCGGCTCCCGCCGCCACCGCACCGCCGAGCAGCGCTTTCTTGAGAAACGACTTTGACATGGGCATCCTCCCTTGCGATTGACCCTGCTCACCGCATTTGCGCGCGCAATGAGCCACTTGTTACGAGCGTAGCCCAGTTTGCCGGTTTTCGCTCACGATTTCACCGATTATTCAGTTTCGTCGTTGCATATGGCGATTCCCACGCTCTAACGGCACCCACGTCGGCCTCGAAAGGCTTTCGCGGGACAAAATATGGAAGGGCGATTGCCGAGTCGGTGGTGGGGCCTGGCAGGTGCGCCCTGTTGCTCACGACTTGCGATTTAGGCCGGTTTGGCACAGTCGTGAGCGAAAGAGGGTGCCGCAAAGCATGGTAGGGGGTATAAATCGCCTGTTTTTCCGTCTTTTTTGACGCACATCCCGCCAAAGATACGCAAAATCGTAAGTCGTGAGCAAAAGGGGTATCGCCGATCGTTTCCCTTTCGCATTTTGTTACCAGGAACGGACTTTCGCGGGACAAAATACGGAAGGGCGATTACCGAGCCGGTAAGACTGGCTAATCGCCTTTTATTAGCGGACTGAGACGGTGAGGCTATGCGGCCAATCGGCGGCGTGATGCGGGGTGCGGGCCGCTGCGTTGCGGCGTTGGCTGGAGCGTTGGCGGAGCCCGTTTCGCCGTCCTTGGTAAGCGATGGCGACTCGAAACCGCCGTTGGTCACGAGGTTGCCGTCGCCGCCGCCTTCCGCGGCAACGGACACGTCGTCCACGAGATTGCCGTATGCGAGGTTGCCGTTGAGCGTGTTGTAGACGCCAGCGCGAATACGGTGTCGTCGCCGTCCGCCGCGAATTCTCCTTTCGTATTCGTTCCATCCGTTGCGCGTGTACTGGTTGAAGACGCCGCTGTCGGGGAAGGTCCAGCCGGGGCTGTCCCAACCGTTGCCATCCACTCGAACATGTTGTGGAACAGGTCGGTGCCGCCACCCCATGAGAACGATGGCGGTTCGGCGCCATGCGTGTCCGCGGTGATGACCGCGAGTGTATCGAAACCGCTCTTCGAACCGGACGGACGCGCCCTGTGCTTCAGGGACCATCGGTATTTCGCGCCTTGTGTGGTGGCGAGCCGCTGGTAGATCGAATAGTTGCCGTTCGACGTGGCCGGCTTGCCGAATTGGCTGCCTTCGGCCGCGGCCACTTTCGCCGATGCGCATGTGCAGGGAGTCATTGTCTCCGTTGCCGTTTTTGAAGACACTGCCGATTTCGATGTTGCCTGAAGTCGTGGTGGATTTCCAATACGGAACATCGCTGGTTTCACGGTACTGGTACACGTCCGGCTGTTCGAAACTGCCGTTCTGCAGGCTGTTTTCGGCGGAGACGGTGGCAACGTCGGAAGCGGCGGACCTCCGTCCCTTCGGCGGAATCCACTCCGACAAGGGGAATAAGGGGGATACCAAATCCAAGAATCAGGGCACAGGTGATCACGAGCGCGAGCACGCTTCGCTGGGATTTCCCTGGCCTGCATGTCCTCTCCTCCATGGGAACCGGGTAGTGATGTCATCGTCGACATTGAGCATTATGCCACCAAAACAGTACCCCCGTCAATGGGTTCATATTAGGGGAGGAAATCATTGACAACCTGTCTGATTATTCAGCAAAAAAGCCGTGTCCCATCGAATAATCCGGGAACGCAAAATGCAATCGCAAACGCAGATATGAACGCAATCACCAACACGAATGCGAGCGCGCCGCAACACAAGCCACCCGCAACGCAAGACGCCCGGCTACCGCTTCTTCGAATCGCGTCCTTTGAAGTAGATGTCGAACACAATCCAGACGGACAGGATGAACGCGATCACGTAGCCAAGGAAACCGACAATCGGAATGCCGAAAATCACCGGCTTGATGCCCGCGTAGTACACGATCGACGAGCCGATGAACAGGCCGACCACGATAAAATGCGCCATCGTAACCTGTTCACCATGTTGGCGAGCAGGTGGAGCGGCTCCTGCGAACCGACCATCTCCATATTGACGCGCAGCTGGCCGCGCGTGAGCATGCGGGACGCCACTTTCAGCTCGTTGGCGGCGGCAAGCAGAACTGTGCAGCGCCTGATGGCTTTCGAGAGCCAGCGATTTCGTCGTTCTTGGCGAAATCCTTCTTCGACGTGCTCGACGCGATGTGGTCGGAGATGATCTGGATCATGTTCACGTCGGGAATGAATTCGTCAAGCAATCCCTCCAACGTGACCAGCGCGCGGCCGACCGTGGTGACGGTGCTCGGCACTTCGATGCCGTGGCGTTGCGCCATCTGCGTCAGGGCCGTCAGCATGGCGGCGATGTCCAGTTCGGCCAGGTCCACTGTGCCGAATTCCTTTGACGATCACGTCAGATCGGCCAGCAATGCCGGATAATCCTCCGGATCGGCCTCAGCTCCGGCGAAACGCAGCAGACCGTCGGCAAGCTTGGGGAATCCTGCTCGGCCACGGCGAAGAATGTCCCTTCAGCACGGAACGGGTTTTAAGTGCTGAGAGCAATACGTAAATCAAACGGAAGTACCGA
>VOFK01003796.1_pt1 | contig 14879 bp, 23 predicted proteins | sample 5384121 | NCBI WGS metagenome assembly VOFK01 (sample SAMN12384730, study PRJNA508395) | human gut metagenome | isolation source: healthy gut J | host: Homo sapiens | reverse complement strand
CTGGACATTACGTAGCTGGTCGTGTAGTTTAGGCGGTGTTCATAGATACATACAGTCGACCCGCCCAAACCACTTACCGGAAATTGAAAAAATCGGGAGCAGGATCAAACGAAAAAGCGCCGGGATACTATGTATCCCGACGCCTTAGGGTCTGTGCCGCCCGGCCTATACGCCCCGCATGAAGAGCAGCGAAAGCAGCAGCAACAGTTGTTCCTTGGAGAGTTTCCGGCGCAGTTGCTTGAGCGCCGCATACATGTGGTTTTCCACCGTGCGGGGCGAAATGCCCAGCTGCTCGCCGATCTCGCGGTTCGAAAGGTCTTCGATGTAGCTCAGACGGAACACTTCGCGGCATTTGGGCGGCAGCGACTCGATGGCCGCATCGAGGCTGGCGCGCAGGTCGTCGTTGTAGAGTTTCTGCACGACGGGGCTGTTGTCGGGTGCATAGTACGAGCTGCCCAGCGCGGCGATGCGCTCCCGGTAGTAGGCGCCGTATTCACCGGCGCGCCTGTTCTTGTCCAGGTAGTTGAGCGAGCGGTTGTAGACCGAACGCAGCAGGTACTTGTACAGCGAGTTCGAATCGTCGAGCGTCTCCCGCCGCTGCCATACGTTGTAGAACACGTCCTGCACCACGTCCTCGGCCCAGTCGTCTTTCAGGAACAGGCGGGCGTAGGAAACCAGCATGGCATAATATTTCCGGCACAGTTCGTCGAACGCCTTGCGGTCGCCCGCGCGAACCCGTGATATAAGCGAGATTTTCTCCATCGGATAATCAGATTCGGTACAAAAATAAACATTCTCGCCGAACGAAACAATGTCCGGTGCCTTTTTTAATTTTTTTGTAATCCGGTTAGGTGGTTTCCCGCGATCGGTTGTATTTAATATGACACGACCAAACTACACGACCGATGAGAAAAAACCTTACCCTCGCATTTTTTGCCCTTTTCTGTGCCCTGACCGCCGCCGCACAACTGCATAACGACGATGTCCACGTCCATCAGGCCGTCAGCCGCCAGAACTACCGCCAATACCTCCGCATACCCGACATCGGCGGCTATATCACGCTCAAATGCGATTTCCACGTCCATTCCGACATCTCCGACGGACAGGTGTGGCCCGTCGGCCGGGTCAACGAAGCGTGGAACGACGGACTGGACGCGATCGCCATGACCGACCACATCGAGGTGCACAAGAACGCCGACATCATCCGTTGCGGCCTCAATAAACCCTACGAACTGGCCAAGGCACGCGGCGACATGATCGGGATGATCGTGATCCCCGGTGCGGAAATCACCCGCAAGAAGCCGTTGGGGCACATCTGCACGCTCTTTATCCGGGATGCCGACAAACTCGACGTCGAGGACGAGATGCAGGCCGTCGAGGAGGCCTGCCGCCAGGGCGCCTTCCTGCCTGCTGGAACCATCCCGGCTACCCCGACCGGAAAAGCGACATCTATCCCGTCCACGAACGCCTGATCGCCCAGGGCAAACTCCGCGGCGTCGAGGTGTTCAACAAGACCGAATCCTATCCCCGCGCATTCGACTACGCGGTTCAGTACGGCCTCGTGCCGTTCGCCAACAGCGACATACATTATATGAGCGGAAGCATCTATCCCGTGCGCGGCAGCCGTCCGATGACCCTGGTCTTCGCCACCGCCCGCACGGCCGGGGCGATCCGCGAAGCACTCCTCGCCGGGCGGGCCCTGGCCTGCTTCGACGGCAACCTGATGGGGCGCGGGGAGTACATCGGCCAGATGATAGACGCTGCGCGAAATCCGCGAGATCCGCCAGGTCAGCAAGACCAAACGCACGTTCGAGATCGTCAACAAGTCCGACCTGCGTTTCGCCGTCCGTCCGGCCTCCTACGACTATCCCATGCCCGTCTATGCGGGGCAGGTGCTGCGCATCGACATCAGGCAGGGCGAGCAGGTCGAATTCACGAACTGCTATCCTCGGCAAGGGCAGGTATTACACCCGCATATTCTGGGAATAGGGCGCAGGGCATACGCCGCCGGGGCTCAGCGCTGCGACGGCCGCGGCAACCGATACGGTATTTTTGTTACAGAAGCTATATTTAAACCACGAATGCAATGAAGAAAAGCTATTCAATTCGGAGCCGGGAACATCGGCCGCGGATTTATCGGCGCCGTGCTGGAACAGGCGGGCTACCATGTGGTATTCGCCGATGTGAACGAACAGGTCGTCGCGAGGATCAACTCGGACAGGGCCTATACGGTTCAGATCATGGACACGGTCTGCGAGCAGATGCGCATTACCGACATTTCGGCAATGGACTCCCGGAGCCCGGAACTTGCCGCCCAGATCGCCGGGGCGGAACTCGTCACCACGGCGGTGGGGCTGACCGTGCTGCCCCGCATCGCCGGGGCCATCGCGGCGGGTATCGCCGCACGCAGGGATGCAGGCGTCACCGAGCCGCTCAATGTCATCGCCTGCGAAAACGGCGTCCGCGCCACCACACAGCCCGAGGCTGTCCTCAAGCACCTCGACGAGGCCCAGCGTGACTGGTGCGAGCAGTACGTCGGCTTCCCCCGACTGTTCGGTCGACCGCATCGTACCGCCGGTCAAGAAGCGAGAACCCGATCGACGTGGTCGTCGAACGCTTCTTCGAATGGAACGTCGAGCGCGCGGCCTTCAAGGGCGCCGTGCCCGAAATCCCCGGCATGAATCCGGCCGACAACCTGATCGCCTATATCGAGCGCAAGCTCTTCACGCTCAATACCGGCCACGCCATCACGGCTTACCTGGGACGGATGAAAGGCTACATGACCATCTGCCAGAGCATCTCCGACGAACATATCCATACCATCGTGAAAGCCGCCATGCGCGAAAGCGGGCGGGGGCTGGTGGCGCTCTACGGCTTCGACCGCGACGCCCACTTCGCCTATATCGACAAGATCATCGGGCGCTTCCGCAACCCCTACCTCTGCGACGACGTGACCCGCGTGGGACGCGAGCCGCTGCGCAAGCTGGCAGGCGACCGCCTCGTCGCCCATCCACGGCCGCTACGGCATCGCCACGCCCGACCTGCTGCTGGGCGTCGGCGCCGCGCTGCATTACGACAACCCCGAGGACGCAGAGCGTGGAAATGCGCCGTCTGGTCATAAAAGAAGGTGTCAAGGCCGCCCTGGCCCGCATCGCCTCCCCCTTCCCGACACCGACCCGCTGCTGCCGCTCGCCGCACAGGCCTACGAGGAAGTGGAACGTATCATCGCCAAAATCCCCGAAGCACAATGAAAGACCGAGCCCCCTTCTCCTGCTCCTGACCGTATGCTGCGCCGCCGTGCTGCCCGCGTGCGCCCAGGCCCCGATACCGCACGCCGTGCGGATCGGGTCGATCGAAGAACTGCAAGCCTATTTCACCTATGACCCCGGCCGTGACATCATCGTCAGCGGACACCGCGGGGGCATGATGCCCGGCTATCCCGAAAACTGCATCGAATCGTGCGAAAAGACGCTATCGATGATGCCGACCTTCTTCGAGGTCGACTTCAGCCACCCGCGACAGCGTCATGGTACTGATGCACGACCTGACGATCGACCGCACGACCACCGGCAAGGGGCGCGTGGCCGACTATACCTACGCAGAGCTGCAACAATTCTGCCTCGTAGACCGTGACCGCAACGTCACCCCTACAAGATCCCGCGCCTGAAAGACCTGCTGGAATGGGGCAAGGACAAGGTCGTCTTCAATTTCGACAACAAGTACATCAACACCCGAGGCGTGAGCGACGAGGTGCGCCGCGCCAGCCTCGACTACTATATCAAGCAGTTGCAGCCGGGCGGCGAGTGGTCCATGTACCACAACATCATGCTGAGCGTCCGCTCGGTCGAAGAGGCGCTCTACTACTGGAACCACGGCATCCGCAACGTCATGTTCTGCGTCGAGATCAGCTCGATGGAACATTTCAGGGCTTACGACGCATCGCCCATCCCCTGGAAATACATCATGGCCTATATCCGCCTGGCCGTAAACCCCGACCTGCAACCGGTCTACGATCTGCTGCACGCCGAGGGCGTGATGACGATGACCTCGATCACCGGATCGTCCGACAAGGTGAAGAATCCCCACGACCGCCGCGTGGCCTACATGCGCGAACTGCTCGCCGAACCCGACATCATCGAGACCGACTACCCGTCGGAATTCATCGGCCTGCCGTGGTCGCGCAACGCGATCCACGCCCTGCAGGACGCTGCCATACGCGGCAACAGAACCAACCTGAAGTAAAACCCGAACCAACCTGAATAAATGTCTGCAAAACAACTCAATCCGGCCTACGACGGCATGACCGACCAACAGGTCAAGCGTTTTAAATACTGGGAATTCCGCACCATGGCGATGTGCATCTTCGGCTATGCGCTCTTTCTATTTCGTGCGCAAGAACCTGAGCATCGCCATGCCTTATCTCAACGAGGAGATGGGCATCTCGAAATCCGACCTCGGCCTGTTCCTCACGCCCACGGACTGATCTACGGGCTCTCCAAATTCTTCAACGGCATCTGGGGCGACCGCAGCAACGCACGCTATTTCCTGGTGACGGGGCTCGTCTTCTGCGGCATCTGCAACCTGCTTTTCGGGTTCAGTTCGTCGGTGCTGGCGCTGGGTATCTTCTGGGTACTCAACGGCTGGTTCCAGGGCATGGGCGTCCCGCCCTGCACGCGGCTGATGACCCACTGGATCGTCCCCGAGCGGCTCGCCACCAAGATGTCGGTCTGGAACACCTCGCACTCGATCGGCGCCGGCCTGGCCATCATCTTCTGCGGCTATGTCGTCAGCCTGAACTGGGGCGCATGGTTCGACGCCTCGTCGATCCTCTCGCAGCACTGGCGCTGGTGTTTCCCTGCTCCCGGCGACGATCGCCATCCTGGGCGCCGCCGTCGTCTGGGCCTTTCGTGCGCGACACCCCCTCGTCGGTAGGGCTGCCCGAACTGAAAGACCGGCAAGGCGGCCCCGGCCGACGCCAAACCGCATACCAAGGCCGAGGAAAAAGCCGAACACAAGGCGTTCCTGCGCCGCAAGGTCTTCCTGAATCCGACGATCTGGATCATCGCCGTGGGCAACTTCTTCGTCTACATCGTGCGCTTCGCCGTGCTGGACTGGGGACCCACGATGCTCAAGGAGCACCTCCACATGGACATCAGCCACGCCGGATGGACGGTCGCGGCATTCGAAATCGCCGGCATCGCGGGTATGCTCGCCGCCGGCTGGGCCACCGACCGTTTCTTCGGCGGCCGCGCGCCCCGCACCTGCGTGATCTGCATGCTGATGACCGCGCTCTGCCTCGTGGGGGCTCTATACCCCCTCAATGAACATACGCCGCTGGCCGTTGCCATCGCCATCCTGATGTCGGCCGGATTCTTCATCTACGGCCCGCAGGCCCTCGTCGGCATCGCCGCGGCGAACATCGCCACCAAGCGCGCCGCCGCCACGGCAGGCGGTTTCTGCGGCCTGTTCGGCTACGGCAGTACGATCGTCTCGGGCTGGGGGATGGGTATACTGGTGCAGTACACCGACTGGAGCGTAGCGCTCTACACGCTGGTCGGCATGGCGCTTGTCGGCACGGCGGTCTTCGCCGCCGCATGGAAGGCCAAGCCGAACGGCTACGACGACTGACGCAGTTTTTAGGTTAATGATAATTGTGTGTAGAGAACCCCGCAGACTTCCTTGACTGCGGGGTTTCGTTTGCAGCCGCTTTCCGGGCGGATCGCACGGCCGGCTGCGGCACTCTTTCCGCCGGGAGGTTATTCCACCGTCACCGACTTGGCGAGGTTGCGGGGCTGGTCGACATTACGGCCCTTGTAGACGGCGATGTAGTATGCCAGCAGCTGCAACGGCACCGACACGACGATCGGCATCAGGCAGTCGGTGACCACCGGCACCTCGATCGTATAGTCGGCACTGCGGCGCACATGCGTGTCGTCGCGGGCAATGACGGCGATGATCTTGCCGCCGCGGGCCTTGATCTCCTCGATGTTCGAGGCCGTTTTTTCGTAGGTGTGGTCCGGCGTGGCGATGGCCACGGTCGGCATCTCGTTGTCGATAAGCGCGATGGCGCCGTGTTTCATCTCGGCGGCGGGGGAGCCCTCGGCGTGGATATAGGAGATCTCCTTCAATTTGCGCGCCCCCTCGAGCGCCGTGGGGTAGTTGTATCCGCGCCCCAGGTAGATGAAGTTGTGGGCGTAGGTGAATATCTTCGCCAGGTCGGCGATCTGGTCGCCCAGCCCGAGCACGTCCTCCAGCACGGCGGGCAGTTCCAGCAGTCCCTTCGCCACTTCGCGGTAATACTCTTCCGTCACGGTGCCCTTTTCGCGGCCTACGGCCAGCGCCAGCATCGCCATGACGGTCACCTGCCCCGTGAAGGCCTTGGTCGAAGCCACGCCGATCTCGGGCCCCACATGGATGTATGCCCCCGAGTCGGTCGCCCGGGCGATGGACGATCCCACGACGTTGCAGATGCCGAAGACGAAAGCCCCGGCCTTGCGGGCCAGCTCCACGGCGGCCAGCGTGTCGGCCGTCTCGCCCGACTGCGACACGGCGATCACGATGTCGTCGGCATTGATGATCGGGTTGCGGTAGCGGAATTCCGAAGCATACTCTACCTCCACGGGGATCCGGCATATATTTCTCGATCAGGTGCTCGCCGATCAGCGCCGCATGCCACGATTTCCCGCACGCCACGAATACGATGCGGCGGGCCGCGAAATTTCCCCGCGGTTGTCGATCACGCCCGAAAGTTTCACCTCGCAGGTGTCGGGGGCTTATGCGTCCGCGGATGCAGTCGACGATGGTCCGGGGCTGCTCGTAAATCTCCTTGAGCATGAAATGGGGATAGCCGCCCTTTTCCAGCTGCGAGATGCTCATCTGCAGTTTCTTGATATCGACCCGGCCCTCGTGGTTTGTCGAGCGTGACGATCTTGAGGGCTTATGGCGGTTGATGACGGCAATCTCACCGTCGTTCACATAGACGAAATCTGCGTGTATTCGATGACCGAAGCGGCGTCCGAGCTGAGGAAAAATTCCCCCCGTGCCGATGGCCATCGGGCTTTCTGCTCTGGCGCGCGGCGATGATCTCGTCGCGGTTGCCCTTCTCACGATCACGGCGATGGCATAGGCGCCCACGACCTGCCGCAGGGCCTGCTGCACGGCTTCGCAGCGTACAGCCGCCGTGGTACGGATGTACTTTCGATCAGGTTCACGAGCACCTCGGAACGGTGCAGCTGCTGCGGAACGTGTAGCCGTTCTCCTCGAGCGCGTCCTTGAGCACCCGGTAATTCTCGATGATGCCGTTGTGTATCAGTGCGATGTTCTCTCCCGATTCGGGTAGTGCGGATGGGCGTTCACGTCGTTCGGCACGCCGTGCGTCGCCAGCGCGTATGCGCGATGCCGATGCTTCCGCCCAGCTCCTTGCCCTCGAGGAAATGCTTCAGGTCGGAGACCTTGCCCTTACACTTGTCGTTGAGTGCACCGTCCTTGCCGACCATGGCGACCCCGCGCTGTCGTATCCGCGGTATTCGAGCCGGTGCAAACCCTTCAACAGAACCGGGCAGGCCTCGCGTCCCCCCGACATATCCTCCACAATCCCATTCGTTCTCAAAATTTTTATCCTGCCAAAAATAAGAAAAAAATTTTAAAGCCAGATTCCGCCGTAAAAAAGGACATCCGGGCATAATTTTGCGCCATTTGTCGCAAAACGGGCAAATGCCTCCCCGCCCGCAAAAAAAAACGGGATGCAGACCGAATGTCCGCACCCCGTAATAATGGTTGCCTGCCGTCGCAGCCCCGTGCTGCCCGGCCTATCGGATATATTTTGAGCATCTCCCCCGACGAGCGCCTCGTTGCCCGCGGCCTGCGATACGCCGCGGTTGCGCCTGAAATCGCAGACGACGCCCCCGGCCTCCCGGACGATCAGATTCGCGGCGCACACGTCCCACTCGTGCAGGTCCAGCTCCCAATAGCCGTCCAGAAGTCCCGCCGCGACACAACTCAGGTCGTAGGCCGCCGACCCCAGCCGCCGTATGTCGCGCACATAGGGTGATCCGTGCGACGTTGTCGCTGTTGTTGTCCGGATTCACGTCCTTGTCGTAGGGGAATCCCGAGGCGAGCACCGACGTGGCGAGGGTCTGCTTGGCGGAGACTTGCAGCCGCTTCACCTCGCCTGAACGGCTCTTCATGTAAGCCCCGCCGCCTTTCGACGCCCAGAACAGCTCCCCGAGGTAGGGTGCATAGACCACCCCGGCGACAGTTTCCCCCTTGTGCTGGAGTGCGATCGACACCGAGAAGATCGGCAGCCCCTGGCTGTAATTGGTCGTGCCGTCGAGCGGGTCGATCACCCAGCGGTAATCGCTCCCCGCCGTGCCCATTACGCCGCCCTCTTCGCCCAGTATCCCGTGACCGGGATAGCGGCCGAGGATCGCCTGCACGATGTAGGCTTCGCTCTCCTTGTCGGCCCGCGTCACCACGTCGTACGCGTTCGATTTGGTCTCTATCCCCAGGTCGTCGCCCCGGAAATAGGCGAGTTGTATCTCCCCGGCGCCCTTTGCGAGCGGGAAGATGAAATTCAGGAATTCGTCGTACATGGCGCTATTTCTCCGCTGCGAAATACTTGTAGAACAGCGGGATGGTCTCCACGCCCCGGTCGAACTGCTCCAGCCCGTAGCTCTCGTTGGGCGAGTGGATGGCGTCCTCGGCCAGACCGAAGCCGATCAGCAGCGACTTGATGCCCAGAATCGACTCGAATCCGCTGATAATGGGATCGAACCGCCCGAGTAGAAGGGCAGGGGCTTTTTGCCGAAAGTCGCCTCGACGGCCTTTTCGGCCGCCTTGTAGGCCGGCATGTCGGTCGGCGCGACGTAGGGGCATGCCGCCGTGGAGCGATTTCACCACTGACCTTCACGCTCTTGGGCGCTATCGACCTGAAATATTTTTCGAACAGCCTGCTGATCTTGCGGTAGTCCTGATTCGGCACGAGGCGCATCGAAATCTTGGCCGAAGCCTTCGACGGAATGACCGTCTTGGTCCCCTCGCTCGGTGTAGCCGCCCCAGATGCCGTTGACGTCGAGCGACGGGCGCACGCCGGTGCGTTCCAGCGTCGTGTAACCCGCTTCGCCCTCCACGTCGCCGATCTACAACGATTTCTTGTAGTCCGCGAGGCTGAACGGCGCCTTGTTGAACGCCTCGCGCTCGGCGGGCGTCAGCTCCCGCACGTCGTCGTAGAAGCCGGGGATCGTCACGCGGCCGTCCTTGTCCACGAGCTGTGCCACGAGGCGCGTCAACACGTTGGCCGGGTTGGCCACGGCGCCGCCGAACAGCCCCGAGTGGAGGTCTTTGTCGGGGCCCGTCACCTCGACCTCCATATAGGCCAGCCCGCGCAGGCCGCAGGTGATCCGACGGCGTCTGCATCGAGATCATCGAGGTGTCCGACACCAATATAATATCGCGCCTTGAGCAGCTCCTTTGTTCTGCTCGCAGAAGCCATAGAGGCTCGGCGAACCGATCTCCTCCTCGCCTTCGAGCATGAATTTCACGTTGCAGGGCAGCGAATCGGTGGCGCACATCGCCTCGAACGCCTTGGCGTGCATCCACAGCTGTCCCTTGTCGTCGTCGGCACCGCGCCCCCAGATACGGCCGTCCTTATGACCGGCTCGAAGGCTCCGTGCGCCACTCCCCGCGCGGGTCTACGGGCATCACGTCGTAGTGACCGTAAACCAATACGGTCTTGGCCTTGGGATCGACAATCTTCTCGGCGTAAACGACCGGGTTGCCCTCCGTCGGGAAGACCTCGGTGCGGTCGGCGCCCGCCTTTGCGAGCGCCGCGGCCAGCCATTCGGCGCACCGCGTCATGTCGGGCTTATGCTCGCTCTGGGCGCTGATCGAAGGAATGTCGGAGCAAGTCGAACAACTCGCTGATAAACCGTTCTTTATTGGCTTCTATATAACTTTTTTTACTTTATCCATCCGGCAAGGGTTTTATTCGGTTTTCTTCAATACGTAATTTTCGGCCAGCGCCCCCGTGACGGGTTGTTTGTCGGCATCGAGCTTGCGCACCTGGTTCTCCTCCACCTTGTAGTACTCCGGCTGCCCGTCCATGGGGGTCAGTGTCAGCAGGTTCCCCTTCACCTTGTAGGCGCCCTTCTCGTCGAATTCCGAGTCGCGGTCCAGGTATTTCATGTGCAGGCTGTACGTGCCGTCCTTCTTCAGCGTGAGGCGCATGTCGATCCCCGGGCAGTCCGCCGCCGGGAAAACCCCGGTGTATGTCCCCTGGTAGTCGAGCGAGCTCTCCGCATCGTGCATGTCGACCTTCACGGCATCCGCTTTGACCTTTTCAGATACCGCCTTTTTTTCTGTTGGTTGCCCCCGCAGGCGACAAGCGTTATCGCAGCCGCGAGGATCATGACTTTATTCTTCATAGTCGTTTCGTTTAAACTGTTTATATTTTACAGATTTCCTTGATTTCCCCGATGAACCGCTGCGCCAGCGCCTCGGCCGCAGCCATCGACTTCGCCTCGGTATAGACCCGGATAATGGGTTCGGTATTCGACTTGCGCAGGTGCACCCAGTTCTCCGGGAAGTCAATCTTCACCCCGTCCGTATCGTTCACGTTCTCATCGGCATAACGTTCCTTTATCTCACGCAGTACTTTATCCACGTCAATCGCCGGTGTCAGCTCGATTTTATTCTTCGATGCATAGTATGCCGGATAGGTCGCACGCAACTGCGTCATGGTCATCCCCGTCTGTGCGAGCCATGTCAAAAGAGAGTGCCGTTCCACCAGCGCATCGCGCCCGTAGTGCAGCCCCGGATAGATCACGCCCCCGTTGCCTTCTCCGCCGATCACGGCGCCTACCTCCTTCATCCTGGCCACGACGTTCACCTCGCCGACGGCCGAGGCGTAGTACTTGCCGCCATGCCGCTCCGTGACGTCGCGCAGCGCGCGCGACGAGCTCAGGTTGAAACGCTGTTCCCGCCCGGGTGCTTCGTGAGGATGTAGTCGGCCACAGCCACCAGCGTGTACTCCTCGACGAACATCGAGCCGTCCTCCGAGACGAACGCCAGCCGGTCGACGTCCGGGTCGACGACGATGCCCAGGTCGGCTTTCTCGCGGCGGATCACCCCGGCTATTTCGGTCAGGTTCTCCGGCAACGGCTCGGGGTTGTGGGCGAATTCGCCCGTGGGGTCGCAGTTCAGCTCCACGACCTCGCACCCCAGTCGTCGCAGCAATTCGGGCATCACGATGCCGCCCACCGAATTCACGGCGTCCACAACGACCTTGTAGCGGCGCGCACGGATGGCCTGGGCATCGACCAGCGGGAGCGCCAGCACCTGCGCGATGTGCCGTTCGTTGAACGGTTCGCGCGAAAGGACGCGCCCGATGCCGTCGACGGTGGGGTATTCGTAATCCTCCTCTTCCGCCATCGCAAGCACCTGTTTCCCCTCGGCATCGCTGAGGAATTCCCCGTCGGCGTTGAGCAGCTTCAGGGCGTTCCACTGGCGGGGGTTGTGCGAGCGGTGATGATGATGCCGCCGTCGGCCTTGTGCGTGATGACGGCCATCTCGACCCCGGCGTGGTGCACAGGCCGACGTTTATCACATCCGCACCGCACGCCAGCAGGGTGCCTTCGACCAGGTCGGCGACCATTTCGCCCGAAATCCGGGCGTCGCGTCCTACGACTATGGTAAGTTTTTTGCCGCCTTACGGCGGGCGGCCAGACGGCGTAGGCCGTGGTGAACTTCACCACGTCGGGCGGCGTCAGGTTCCCGGCCTGGGCCCCTCCCACGGTGCCCCGGATGCCGGAAATGGATTTAATCAATGTCATATTTCAAGGCTTTGATGCGGAGTTTCCGCTATACATATATTTATGAAAAATTCGCTTCGAAGTTTTGATATTCGAGGTAAATATATTACTTTTATGCCAATTATGGAAATTAAAAAACGACAATTATGAGAACGATTCCCGCTTCCGAATTGATTATCAACGACGACGGTTCGATTTTCCATCTGCACCTGCTTCCCGGGCAGCTGGCCGACACGGTGATCCTGGTCGGCGATCCCGGCCGCGTGGCCCTCGTGGCGGAACATTTCGATACGAAAGAGTGCGAAGTCGCAAACCGTGAATTCAAAACGGTGACCGGCACCTACAAAGGCAAACGCATGACGGTGCTCTCGACGGGCATCGGCATCGGCAACATCGACATCTCGGTCACGGAGCTCGATGCGCTGGCCAACGTCGATTTCGCCACCCGGCAGGAGAAGGCCCACAAAAGGCAGCTCACGCTGGTCAGGCTCGGCACGTCGGGGCCATCCAGCCCGATATCAAGGTGGGGGAGTTCGTCTTCTCGCGCACGTCGGTAGGCTTCGACGGCCTGCTCCAACTACTACAAGGGGGCGCAACGAGGTTCTGCGACCTGGAGATCGAAAAGGCTTTCATGGAGCATGTCGGCTGGAACGAGCTGCTGCCCAAACCCTATTTCGTCGACGCCGACAAGACCCTGTTCGAGCATTTCAGCGACGTCACGCGCGAGGGCATCACCATCGCCGCACCGGGATTCTACGCCCCGCAGGGCCGCTGGGTGCGCCTCGAACCGCAGGACGCCGAACTCAACGCGAAGATCGAATCGTTCGGCTACCACGGCCGCCGCATCACCAATTTCGAGATGGAGGGCTCGGCGCTGGCCGGCCTGGCAGCCCCTGATGGGACACCGCGCCGCGACCATCTGCACGATCATCGCACAGCGTATCGCCCAGAATGTCGACACCGATTACAAGCCCTTCGTGCGCAAAATGATCTCGACGGCGCTCGACAAATTGGCAGTATTGAAATAAGCAATCCATATAACAGAAAATAAAAGAAAGGAAACAACGTATGAAATTTTCAGTATCAAGCTCGGCCCTGCTTTCGCTCCTGGCTACAACCGGCAAGGTTATCAGCAATAAAAACACGCTGCCCATCCTGGATTACTTCCTCATGGAGCTCAATGGCAACGAGCTGAAGGTCACCACTTCCGACCTCGAAACGACGCTCATAGGCTCTATCACGGTCGACAGTGTGGGAAAGCGAGGGCACCATCGCGGCTCCCGCCAAACTGATGCTCGACTCGCTGAAGGAGTTTTCCGAGCTGCCGCTGACCATCGACGTCAACGACAAGAACTGGGAGATAACGATCAACTGGAAGAGCGGTTCGCTCTCGATCCCCGGAGCCAGCGCCGTGAGCTATCCCGCCGTGCCGCAGCTGAGCGCCGAAAAGAAGGAGCTTTCGATGGACGTGGACACGCTCGTCAACGGCATCAACAAGACCATCTTCGCCACGGCCGACGACGAGTTGCGTCCCGTGATGAACGGCATCTACATCAATCTGGCGCCCGGCGCGCTGACGTTCGTGGGCACCGACGCGCACAAACTCGTGAAGTACGAGGCCGAGACCGAAAAACGAGGTCGGCGCATCGTTCATCCTCCCCAAGAAACCGGCCAACCTGCTCAAGTCGGTGCTGCTGAAGGAGGACGACGCGATCGAGATGAGCTTCGACTCGAAGAACGCCCTGTTCAAGCTCAAGAGCCACACGCTCGTCTGCCGCCTGATCGAGGGCAACTACCCGAACTACAACGCCGTGATTCCGGCCAACAACCCCAACAAGGTGCTGGTGGACCGCGTCGAGCTGGTGAACGGCATCAAGCGCGTGGCGGTCTGCTCGAACCCGACCACCAACCTGATCCGCATGGACATCGGCGACAACCGAATCAACCTCACGGCGCAGGACATCGACTTCTCGGTTTCGGCCAACGAGACCATCTCGTGCAGCTACGACGGCGAGCCGATCTCGATCGGTTTCAAATCGACGTTCCTGGTCGAGATCCTCTCGAACATGGATACCCCGACGGTGGTGGTGGAACTGGCCGACTCGACCCGCGCCGGCGTCTTCAAACCCGTCTACGACGACAAGCAGACCAGCGCGACGCTCATGCTGCTCATGCCGATGATGATCAACGCATAACGGCCGACAGATGAAGTTAAACCTCAAACGCCCGATCGTCTTCTTCGACCTCGAAACCACCGGCGTGGACACGGCCAAAGACCGCATCGTCGAGATCTCGATGGTCAAAGTGATGCCCGACGGCGAGCAGATCGTCAAGACCCGCAAGCTCAACCCCGGGATGCATATCCCGGCGGGAAGCCACGGCCATCCACGGCATCACGGACGAAGACGTGAAAGACGAGCCGACCTTCGCGCAGGTCGCCAAATCGCTCGAACAGTTCATCCGCGGCTGCGACTTCGGCGGCTTCAACTCCAACCGTTTTGACCTGCCGGTGCTGGTCGAGGAGTTCCTGCGGGCGGGCGTCGACGTGGGATTTCAAACGCCGCCGTTTCGTCGACGTGCAGAACATCTTCCACAAGAAGGAACAGCGCACGCTGGTCGCGGCCTATAAATTCTATTGCGACAAGGATCTGGAGGACGCCCATTCGGCCGAGGCCGATACGCTGGCGACCTACGAAGTGCTCATGGCGCAGGTGGATTGGAACGCTACCCCGACCTGGAGAAACGATATCGACAAACTGGCCGAGTTCTCGACCCGCGGCGAAGGCGGCTGACTACGCCGGGCGCATCCTTTCAACGAAAAGGGCGAGGAGGTCTTCGGATTCGGCAAGTACAAAGGGGCGCCCCGTCGCCGAGGTATTCCGCGCGGAGCCGAGCTACTACGCATGGATGATGAACGGGGACTTCCCGCTCTACACCAAGAAGGTCATCACGGAGATCCGGATGCGCGAAAAATGAAATGACGATGAAACGACTCTGTGCGACAGCCCTGCTGCACTCACAATGGAGCCATTGCGCCACTGCGGTTAGAAATCCAGGACAACAATACGTAAT
>VOFK01002241.1_pt1 | contig 14879 bp, 15 predicted proteins | sample 5384121 | NCBI WGS metagenome assembly VOFK01 (sample SAMN12384730, study PRJNA508395) | human gut metagenome | isolation source: healthy gut J | host: Homo sapiens | reverse complement strand
ATTACGTATTGCTATCTCTTAGCATTTTTATTTGTTCTTTGTATTTCTAGTTTGTCCATCTAATATTTTTAGCTGTATTTATATTTATCATTATATCTACTTTTTCGTTTATTATTTCTAATGTTGGTTTTATTACATTGAACACTTCATTTTTTAGCACACTGACGTCTTCTTTTACTTCTTTTAGTTCTTTCTTTAAAGTTGTAACGTTTGTTTTTAGTCCTGCTACGTCTTGTTTTTAATCCTGTAACATCTTCTTTTAATACTGCTACGTCTTGTTTTAATCCTGTAACATCTTCTTTTTTTAATACTGTTACGTCTTGTTTTAATTCTGCAACATCTTCTTTTTAATACTGTTACGTCTTGTTTTTAATTCTGCAACAACATCTTGTTTTAATTCTGCAACATCTTACATTTTTAACACTGTTACATCTTGTTTCAATTCTGCAACATCTTGCTTTTAATTCCTTTATGTCTGCTTCCATAGAGTCTAGTTTCTGCAATACTATTTTTCAAATTCAGCACTCATACTATCCCTCCTTTCCTTATTTAATTTCCTTTTCTTTTCTCTCTTTTTGCTTCTAGAATAAAGTTTAAAGTTTGAAGCAATAATATGAATTTCGAATTAAATTTTCATATTGAAATCAATTTTTTTTTGAGCAATAATTTTTTATACTTATGTATAAAAATATAACTTAAAGATTAAAAAGGTATGGTTATATATTACCACACCTTTTTTCAAAAAACAATATTTTTCACAAAAATTTCACATTTTTATTATTTATTTTCTAATCTTTTTTCATTTTCAATTATTGTCATTATTATTTCAACTGTTTTCTCAAAATCATCATTTTTATAACATAATCATATAGTTTTATTTTTTGATTCTTCATATTCTAGTCTTCCTAAACGGATTTGCATTTCTTCTTTCTGTTAAATTGTCTCCTCTATTTTCAAGTCTTCTTCTTAATTCATCTTTATCTACTTTTAAAAAATATTGTAACAATTTTTGTGTCTTCTTTTAATAATTTTTACTAGGTTTTCTGTTCCGTTTACTTCTATATCTTTTACTATTATTTTTCCGCTTTGAATTTTATCATTCATTAATTTTCTTGATGTTCCATAGTAATTTTCGTGGTGTAAGTCATATTCATAAAAATTCGTTGTTTTTTATTTTTCTTCAAATTGTTCTTTTTGTTATAAAATGATATTGTATTCCTTCTTCTTCTCCAACTCTTGATTTCTAAAGTAAAAGATGGAAGTGATTCTACTTCTTCCATTCTTTTTATTAATTCTTTTTTATTGTGTCTTTTCCTGCTCCTGAAACTCCAGATAGTATACCAACATTTTTGTTTTTTCTCCTTTTTGATTTTTATTAGTTTTCTTCACTTTCTTCGTTTTGTTCTTCAGTTGTTTTCTTCTGCTTTTTCATTTTCTTCAACTGCATTTTCTGAAGTTTCTTCTTGTTCATCTTCTCTTATGATATTAACTTTTTCCTTCTGCTATTTCGTTTGCAGCTATTGTTACTGGTGATTTGTCTTTTATTTTTATTAATGGTTCGTCTCCTTCTGCTATTTGTCTAGCTCTTTTTTGATGTTGCTATAACTAATTCATATCTGTTTTTGCTTTTGTTAATAATTCTGTAACACCCGGTTTATTATCATTGTTTATACCTCCACTTTTTTATTAATTTTCATCTGTTAATTGTGCAGATGCTGCTGTTAAGTCTTTGTCTAATCTTCCTGCAACTGTTTTCTGGTTGCACTGCTTGATAAAATTATGTGACCTGAGTCCATAATTAAAACTGCTCTTTTCTTCTTCCACATGTTGCATCTACTGCTGTTTTTGTTGTCTTTCGCCTCTTGTACCATTCTTTTTTTTATTGGTGCTGATTCTGGGCTTACTATTGCTACTATTCTTTCTGAAGAAACTATGTTTCCAAATCCTATGTTTACTAATTGCATATAACTCAATCCTTTCTATTCTATATTTTGTACTTGTTCTCTTATGTCTTCTAGTTGTGTTTTTATTTCAATAACTCCATTTACTATTTCTAAGTTATTGGCTTTTGAACCTATTGTGTTTGTTTCTCTATTCATTTCTTGAATTAAGAAGTCTATTTTTTTTCCTTTTTGGTTCTTCGTTGTTTGATGTTATTAAGTTTCTAAATTGAAATATATGACTTTTTTAGTCTTGTTATTTCTTCTTCTATTGAGCATTTATCGGCATATATTACAACTTCTTGTGCTAGTCTAGATTTGTCTACATCTTCTGTTTTTAGTATTTCTTTTTATTCTCTTTTTCTAATTTTACTACATATTCTTCAATAAGTCAGTAGATTTTTTTAGATATTTCTATTATTTTATGCTTTCTATTTTGTTTATTCTTTCTAATAAATCTTGTGCAATTTTTTCTCCTTCTGTTTTTCTCATTTGTGATATTTTGTCTGTTGCTTCTTGTGTAAGTTCTATTACTTCTTGTTTTATTTTTTCATCTTCTTCATCTACTTTTTATTGATAATATGTCTGGTAGTTTAGCTATTTCCATGACTTCTATTTTGTCTGATATTTGTTCTTCTTGTGCTAGTTCTTTTAGTTGATTTATATATAATTTTGCAAGTTCTTTGTTTATTGTTATGTTTCTGCCCTCTTGACTACCATTTTCATATGTTATATATACATCTACTTTTTCCTCTTTTTATTTTTGATGATATTTCTTTTTTTATTTCATCTTCTAAGTAACTTTAATGTTTTTGGCATTTTCATTGTTATATCTAAATATCTATGGTTTTACACTTTTTATTTCCATTTGATATTCTCTTTTTTCTTTTTGATAATGTACTTTTTCCAAAACCAGTCATACTTTTAACCATTGTTTTTTACCTCTTTTTTGTTTTTCTTTAGTTGTTTTTTCTTTTCTTGTTTATTTGTTTTTCTTTATTTTCTATTTCTTCAACTTTTTCTTTACGTTTTTTAGTTGCTTCTTTTTTATAGGTTCTTCTTTTTTTAACAATTTCTTCTATATCGCTTAAACTTTTTTTCTACTTCTTTTTCTTCCTTTTGTATATATAACAATTGATTTTAAAAACAAAGTATATTGCAAATACATATGATACTGTTGATGAATATGAATTAAATTGAAATTTGAATCTATTTGTAATGTATTCCAAAGTAAAAGTACAGCTGTTGCCAATACTAGTACTTCTATTCCGTCTATTGCTTTTACTCCATCATCCTCTTTATAAGCTTTTTTCAATAATATAAATTGCAATAAATAGAAAAATCATTGTACATATTTTGAATTCCTCTTCTAAACAATTCTTCTCCAATTTTTTCTGATATTAAATTTAGAATTAAAAAATAAAATATTACTATTATTGCTTTTACAATATTTATACATATTGCTTTTTATGTATTTTTCATCAACTTCTTTTTTTTCTCTTTTTCCATATTTCCTCCTAATTTTTCTAGTTCGTACATTATTATACTTAAAACATTTAATGCTACTGTTTCTGTTCTTAGTATTCTTTTTTTCCTAATGTAATAATTTTTTGCTCCGCTTCTTTTTAAATTTTTCTACATCTTGTTTTTCTAATCCGCCTTCTGGACCAATTACAATTCCTATTTTAAAAATTCTTGACTTTGATTATTTATAATTGTGTTTTTTTATTTTGACTTAGTTCATTTTCAATGAATTGTTTTCTTCATTTTCATATGCTACCAATACTATATCATAATTTTCTACAATTTCACATAGTTTTTAATATTTATTACATTATTTATTTGAGGAATTATATTTCTACCACATTGCTTAGCTGCAACTTCAGATATCTTCTGCCATCTCTCAATTTTTTTATTAGCATTTTTTTCATCTAACTTTACAACACATCTTTTTCATATCAACAGGAGTTATATCATATACTCCTAAGTTCCACAGATTTTTGTATAATATACTCCATTTTATCAGCCTTAGGTAGACCTTGAAAGATTGTAACCTTTACATTTGATTCAGTTTCTTCTTGTATCTTTTTGCTCAATATTACACCATATCTTATATTCATAAAACTCTAAAATTGAACACAAAAAGTTTTCGCCAGTCTCACTATTACATATTTCTAATTCTTCTCCAACTTTAGCTCTAAGCACATTTCTTATATGCTTTTACATCTTGACCATTTATTACAATCTTACCATCATCAACTTGATTTTGTCTTACAAAAAATTTAGGCATTATAAGCTCTCCTTTGCTCTCATTTTCTACACTTTTTGTATTTTATCACACTTTAAATTTATTTTCCAGTCCTTTACAAAAAAAAGAAAGCAGAAAATTCTGCTTTCTACTAATAATTTTCAGCTTTAATTTCGAAATATGCTTTTGGATGGCTACATACAGGGCAAATTTCTGGAGCACTTTTTCCAACAACAATATGTCCACAATTTCTACATTTCCAAATTCTATCTCCATCTTTGCTAAATACTAAACCTTCTTCAACATTTTCTAATAATTTTAAATATCTAGCTTCATGTTCTTTTTCAATTTTTCCTACAGCACTAAACAAATATGCAATATGGTCAAATCCTTCTTCTTTAGCTTTTTTTTTCATTCTGTCATACATATCTGTCCATTCATAATTTTCTCCATCAGCAGCAGCTTTTAAGTTCTCAGCTGTTGTTCCAATTTCTCCACCATTTAATAATTTAAACCACATTTTTAGCGTGTTCTTTTTTCATTATCAGCTGTTTCTAAGAATAATGCAGCTATTTGTTCATATCCTTCTTTTTTTCGCTTTGCTTGCAAAATATGTGTATTTATTTCTTGCTTGAGATTCTCCAGCAAATGCTTCCATTAAATTTTTTTTTTCTGTTTTTGATCCTTTTAATTCCATACTAAAACCTCCTAATTTTGTTTTTGTATTTTATCTCACTTTATCGTTTTCGTCAATAGGTTTGTTCGGTATAAATTTATTTTTTTCTTTTCGACAATATATTGCAAAAATCAAATTTACAAACTTTAAAAGTAATGTTATAATGTTTGCATAGAGGAAATTAGTATGATTGACTTACTTTCACCTGTTGGCGATTTTGATTGTTTGAAAGCTGCAGTTCAAAAATGGTGCCAATAGTGTTTATTTTGGTGCAAATTTATTTAGTGCTAGAGCTTTTGCATCAAATTTTTGATTTAGATGAATTGAAAAATGCAATACAATATGCAAGGATTTCGTTGTGTTAAAACCAATTTAACTTTAAATACTTTAATTAAAAATGATGAATTTGAACATGCTTTTAATCTTGCTAAAAAAGGCTTATGAGTTTGGAATTGATGCTATTATTGTTCAAGATTTAGGGTCTTGCCAAAATGCTTATAAAAAGTTTTCCAGATCTAGCTATTCATGCAAGTACTCAAATGTCTGTACATAATTTACAAAGGTGTTCTTGAATTACAAGAGTTAGGTTTTAAACGTGTGGTTTTTATCTCGTGAACTTTCTATTGGAGAAATTGAATATATTTGTAGAAACTCAAATGTTGAAATCGAGTGCTTTATTCATGGAGCTTTATGTATTTCTTATTCTGGTCAATGTTTATTTTCTAGTATGATTGGTGGCCGTTCTGGTAATCGTGGTAAATGTGCTCAACCTTGTAGACTTCCTTATAAATTATTAGAAAATAATTCAGTTATTGATAGTGGCTATCTTTTTAAGTACCAGAGATATTTGTGGTTTTGATTTCATTCCAGATATGATTAATGCTGGTGTTACTTGTTTAAAAATTGAAGGTAGAATGAAAAAAGCCAGAGTATGTTGCAACTGTTACTCGTATTTATAGAAAATATATTGATTTAGCCGAAAGTTCTGAGCCTTATGTTGTAGATGATGCTGATAGAAAAAATTTTAATGCAAGCTTTTTAATAGAGGTTCTTTCTCTTGCGGACATTTATCAAATGAACCTAATAAGAAACTTGTTTTTAAAGATAAATCTGATAATATGGGATTATTTTTTAGGCAAAGTTGAAAAATATAATAGTAATAAAGGTTATATAACTGTTAAATTAAATGAACCTATTTTCAGTTGGCGATAGTTGCTTTAGAAAATGAGAAAGTGGTACATATAATGTTTCAGAAGTTATGGTTTCCAATAAAAATATTAAAGGAACCAAAGTTGGTCAAACAGTTACTATTGGTAGAATGAAAGGAAATATCAAATTAGGAGATAAAATTTTCAAAATGTCTTCTAAGTCTCAAAAATTCTATAGCTAATGATAGTTTAAGATTTGAAAATAGAAAAGTTGCTTTTAAATTGTAAGGTTACTGTGAAAGAAAATCAACCTTTGGAAATTAATATTACATCTGCTAATGATTTAGATATTTATAAAAATTTAAATATCACTTCTACTTTAGATGTTTTACCTGTTGAAGCTAAAAAAATAGACCTATTTCTAAAAGATGATATTATTGCTCAAATTAATAAGACTAATTCTACACCTTTTAACTTTGCAAATATCAATGTTAATTTAGATGATAATTTATTTTTACCTAAAGTTAGTTCTTTGAATGAGCTTAGAAGAACTGCATTGGAAAATGTTGAGAACTTTGCAATTAGTAATATTCAAAGAATCAGTGATGGAATTAATTATAATGCTTGTAATGAAAATTCTAAAAAATGCTAATAATTCTAATAGTGATGAAAATAAAATTTCTGTTTTATTAAATATTTTAAATGAAAAATATGATTACTCTTCTCTTGAAGGTATTGATATTGTATATATTCCCTTTAAAATATTTTGTTAATAAAAAAGTATTCAAATATTTTAGAAACTTTAAGCAAAAAATATCGAACTTTATATTTATTTTACCAACAATAATAAAGGCAAATTATAGAAATTTATTATCATTAAATATAGAAAATGCTATAAAATCTTATAATATTAAAGGATTTGTACTTTCTAATATTTCTAATTTATTATTGTTAGATAATGTTTTAGAAAATTGTTCTTTAAATAAAAATAATTTTAACTTTATTGCAAATTATACTTTTAATATTTTTAATAACCATTCTGTTAAAGAGCTCAAAGAACTTGGTTTACTAGATTTACAATATCACCTGAACTTAATAAGGAAAAACTATTTTAGATTTAACAAGTTCTAATACTGAAGTTTTGGCATCAGAATTAATTGTATATGGAAAAACACCTTTAATGAACATGAATTATTGTTTACTTGGGAAAGCCAATAAATGCTATCCTAATTGTGATGCTAAATGTAATTCTTGTAACAAATATTATTTAAAAGATAGATTAGGTTTGAATTTTTGAAATTATTCCTGATAATATTCAAACTGTTACAACTATTTATAATAGTAAGACTACTTCTATCGAATCTGCTGATTTTGTTTCTACTAATGTTTTTAGAATTGATGTTATTGATGGAAAGTATTGATGATATTAATAATATTGTTAGTGTTGTTAAGAGTGGTAATAGATTTGAAGGTAAAGAATTTACTAATGGAAATTTAAATAGAGAAGTTTAAACAGGGTTGTATGTTGGGAACTGGACGGAAAGGCCGCATTTTCCGCTATGAACAGGGCCGGGATCGGTTCGAACAGGTGTATATGCCTCCTTTACCGGAAAAGGGAATCTCTTCGCCGAATATTACATATAGCTATATGGATCATTCCAGACGTATCTGGCTTTGCAGTAAGGAACAAATGGCATTGTTCGATACCCGCACAGGAAAGATATCGCAATTATCATCCTGTATAATCAGTAATGTCACTTCTATTGCCCAGATAGATAGGGAAAACTTCTTCATAGGTACGGAGTCCGGGTTGTATCGGGCGGTATTGGATGAGTCTCGTACGTTACTTTCGTGTACACCGGCATATAATCTTCATGCACCGGTGAGCGAATTATTCTTTTCAGCTGCTTTGAAGAAATTGTTTGTCGGTACTTTTAAGCAGGGAGTGTGGATTTGTGATCTTGATACTTCTCAGGAAAATCGGTCGGATGAAACCCTTAGTGACGTGAATATCAAACGTATTATACCCTTTGGGGAAAGGGAAATTCTGATAGCTACTGACGGGAAAGGAATCTATCGTATGAATATTGATACATGTCATGCAGTTCCTTATATTGTAGCAGATTATAATATCCATAATGGAATGAATGGTAACAATATAAACGATGTGCATGTAGACCATGATGGTCGCATCTGGATTGCTAATTATCCCAGTGGAATAACCATCCGCGACAATCGTTACAGTGGCTACCGATGGACCCGTCATTCGGTTGGAAACCGTCAGTCACTTGTCAATAACCAGGTACATGATGTCATTGAAGATAGTGACGGTGACCTTTGGTTCGGTACCAGCAATGGCATAAGTCTATATAGTTCCGCTACGGGGGAATGGCATTCCTTTTTCAGCACTTTTGATCATGAACTGGAAGATAAGAATCATATATTCCTGACGCTTTGTGAAATCTCGCCCGGAATTATTCTGGCAGGTGGTTTTACCTCCGGTCTTTACCAGATAGATAAACGTGCCCTTACGGTTGACTATATTGCTTCTTCTCTTTTCTTTCATTTAGACCTGCGTCCCGATCAGTACATTCGTGACATAAGGAAAGATTCGGAAGGTAATATCTGGTCAGGCGGTTTTTATAATCTGAAATGTTTTGATCTTAAAAGTGGCAAATCCCGTCTGTATTCCGGCTTGAATTCTATTACCTGCATTCGCGAAAAAGACGATTCTTCGATGTGGATTGGCACTTCGGCAGGACTATATTTGCTAGACAAATTTTCCGGAAAATATCGCAGCATCGATATGCCTGTGGAATCTATGCATATCCATGCCTTGTATCAGGGAGACGATGGTGTGTTGTATATAGGTACCAGTGGTTCCGGGCTGGTGCTTTATAATCCCGAAGAAGAGGCCTTCGCTCAGTATTATACAGATAATTGTGCCCTTATATCCAACAATATCTATACAATTCTTCCTAAACCGGACGGGGATTTATTGCTTAGTACGGAAAATGGAATTGTTCATTTTTCACCTCGTAGAATGTCATTTAATAACTGGACGCGTGAACAGGGGCTTATGAGTGTCTGTTTCAATCCCGGTGCCGGTATTTTGCATAGTAGCGGTCGTTTTGTCTTGGGAAGTAATGATGGGGTCATTGGTTTTCCTTCGGATATGCACATACCGGTCCCAACTTTTTCTCCGATGTTGCTTAGTGATTTGAACATATCCTATCAGACTGTATATCCCGGTGATGAAGAATCTCCTTTGGAGACGGATATTAACGATACGAAAGTCTTGAAACTTAAATATGAACAGAACACTTTCTCACTGAGGGCTTCCTCCATTAATTATGACTATCCTTCTAATATTTTATACTCCTGGAGATTGGAGGGCTTTTATGATGAATGGACTACGCCTTCTTCCAACGGTCTGATGCGTTTCACCAATATTCCTTCGGGTAAATATATGCTTCATGTACGTTCCGTATCTAACGAAGAAAAGTATAAGAGTTATGAACAGCGCAGTATGTTGATTATCATATCTCCTCCGTTGTGGGCTACTCCGTGGGCTATAGCCGGTTATATTATATTGGCCGTTCTGGTGTGCGTGATTCTGTTCCGCATCATTACACTGAGGAAACAGAAGAGGATTTCGGAAGAGAAGACACGCTTTTTTATAAATACAGCTCACGACATTCGTACACCTCTGACTCTGATAAAGGCCCCGTTGGAAGAACTACGGAACAAAGATATGGTGAATGAGGAAGGTAAGGGCCATGTGAGCATGGCTCTGAGAAATGTGGATGTTCTTTTACGGCTTATAACAAATCTTATTAATTTTGAACGTATCAATACCTATTCGTCACATATGTATATTGCTGAATATGAATTAGGTACGTATGTGTCAGGCATTTGTGACCCATTTCATGCGTATGCAAACATCAAGCATATCAGGTTGACTTACGAAAGTAATTTTCAATACCTGAACGTGTGGTTTGACAGGGATAAGATGGATTCTATCATGAAGAATATCCTGTCGAACGCCATGAAATATACACCGGAAAATGGGAACATATATGTCAGTGCATCAGAATATGAGGATGGTTGGGGCATTGAGGTGAAAGATACCGGAATCGGTATTCCCCGCAATGAACAGAAAGGACTTTTTCATACCTATTTTCGAGGTAGCAATGCCGTCAACTTGAGGGTTAGCGGTAGTGGAATCGGCCTGGCATTGGTGCATAGGCTGGTGCGTTTACATGGTGGAAAAATAACTATAGAGAGTACGGCGGAACAAGGTACACTGGTAAGAATCATTTTTCCTAAGGGGAACAAACATTTTCGTAAAGCCAGTATCATATCTGCAACTCCGGAGCGATCTATCAGCATGCCGGAAGTTGTTACTCCGGCGCTTTCTGCCGTTACGCCCAAACAGTGTGATGCTTCTTCCCAGCGCATCCTCATCGTGGAAGATAATGACGATTTGCGTATTTATCTGGCGAACACGCTTGGTGAGGATTATCTGGTGCAGTCCTGTCACAACGGAAAGGAGGCTCTTGAAATTCTGCCTGAATTTAAGCCGAATCTTGTGTTGTCAGATATTATAATGCCGGAAATGTCGGGAGATGAATTGTGTGCCGCCATTAAGGGTAATATTGAAACATCTCATATTCCGGTGCTTCTGTTGACTGCATTGGGTGATGAGAAAAACATGCTGGAAGGGCTGAAGATAGGTGCGGATGATTACATGGCGAAACCCTTCAGCATCAGCATACTGAAGGCGAGTGTCAACCGTTTGATTAGCAATCGGATTTTATTGCATAAGAAGTATGGCAGTCCGAACTTTGAAACTGAAAAATGGCCGAAAGGGTGTCGGGATACACTTGACTGGAAATTCATAGCTTCCGTCAGGGAAAATGTGGAGAAGAACATGGCCGATCCGGATTTTACGGTAGATATGCTTTGTTCGCTTCACCACATGAGCCGCAGTAGTTTCTATAATAAAGTGAAAGCATTGACTGATTGTTCTCCGGCAGATTATGTACGTCTCATCCGTATGCAGTATGCTGCCCGAATGTTGAAAGAAGGCGAACACTCTATTACGGAAATAGCGGATATGACCGGGTTCTGCGATGCAAAATATTTCAGAGAGGTATTCCGGAAGCATTTCGGGGTCAGTCCGAGCGAGTATAGGGGAAAAGGGACGGCAGAAAAAGAAAATTCAGATTTAAAGCAAGATAATGATGGGAGTGTGTCAAAATGAAGTTTAGAATGCAAATTACATGAATTACACAAATGATTCTTTTTTTATCCTTCTGATAATCAGAACTTATCTGACTTGTTGTTTGCGTAATTCATGTAATTTGCGTTCTTTTATTCTGTTTTGGCACATTCTCTTATATTGCTGCAATGTTTTGTTTGATTGTACTATGGAGTTTTTCTTTCAAGATGTGCACGTCGACCGGTTTAGGTACATAGCCGTTGAATCCGTTTTCCAGAACCTTTTCTTTGTCAGAAGAGAAGGAATATGCCGTAACTGCGATGATGGGTATCGTTTTTGAGAATTTCCGTATCTCTCTCGCTGCTTCGTAGCCATCCATTTTGGGCATATTGATATCCATGATGATGACATGCGGCTGAAATTTTCGATATAATTCTATGGCTTCTTCACCATTCCAGGCATGTATCAGATTGTACTCTTTATTAAGAATAGAATCGAATAATAGGTAGTTGTTTTCATTGTCTTCTGCTATTAGGATGACAGGCTTTTGCTGGGGTACTTTTGTGGTAGGATTAACAGCTTCGTGCCGCTTATTCTGTTGTGTAGCAATTTCCGCTTATACGGTATTGTGAACCAGAATGTGCTTCCTTTGTCTTTACCCTCAGATTCAACTCCGATTCTTCCTTTCATCTTTTCGATAATGTTTTTGCAGATGGAAAGGCCCAGTCCTGTTCCTTGGGTGAAAGTATCCACTTTGGTGAAACGCTCGAATATTTTATTCTGATCCTCCTGTGAGATACCCCGGCCTGTATCTTTTACATAAAAATAGAGTTCTTCTCCACGGATTTCATAACCAAATGTGATACTGCCTGTCGAGGTAAACTTGCTGGCATTGACAAGTAAGTTGATAAGTACTTGTGAAAGTCGGTTACGTTCGGTTTGTACATGGCACTCGGTAACTCCGGGAATAAAATTCAGGACAACATTCGGTTGTAGTCTGCGTCGTACTGTTCTTTCTACGTCTCTTGCCAGTCCGTTCAAGTCAACGTGCTGGTAATTGAAATCAAGAGTATTTGCCTCTATTTTCGACAGATCCAGAATGTCGCTGATAAGTTGTAGGAGAAGTTGGTTGTTATTCTCTATGATACTGATGAACTCTTCCCGTTCATGTTTATCCTCAGTGGTGGTCAGCAGGCTGGAGAAACCTATTATGGCATTCAATGGTGTGCGTATTTCGTGGCTCATATTAGCCAGGAATGCAGACTTTAGCCGCTCGGATTCCAGAGCTTTTTCTCTAGCTGTTACCAGTGCCTTCTCTTGTCTCTTACGTTCTGTAATTAATAGTAGTGAGCCTACCAATGATATCGGATTGCCCTGCTCATCGTATTGATCTACTACCGCATTCGTTTCAAGCCAATCTGTAAATTTTCGTCCTTCCACTTCAGTAATGATGCGAAACTCTTCTTTGGCATGTTGTAATTTTCCGGATGCAAGATTCTTGTGTATCTGTTGCATACGTTCCACATCTTCCGGGTGCATTTTTTGAAAGTATTCGGAGGCCTTTATAATGTGCGCCTGGGGAGTGGACCCTTTTTCTTTAGTGAAATTCATGTGGGCCAGTATTTGTTCTGATTCGCAAGTAATCATATCGCTTTTCAGGTTCCAGCGCCAAGGAATGATTCGAGCCACGCTCAAGGTCATTTCCAGTTTCTTATTGATTTCCCGCAATGCGTTTTCCGCTTCATTGCGTGCTGTGATGTCAACTCCGAAGATATCTATGGTATGCTTTTCGGACGACTGGCAGATAATGAATTCATAGAAGGTGTGAGTCGTCTTAAAATAGTGGGTGAAGGTAATCGCTTGTTTTTCTTTGAATACCATTTTTATAAATCGGGGAAGACAGTCAATCTGTGAAAGCGAATTCTTATTCATATCATTCTCCTCATTTGCTGTAAACAAATTATTGAACAAGCTATTGCCGGCTTGGTACTTTATATCTATTGCCTCTCCCTTTTCATCGAAAGCTACTTTTGCCTGGGTATACGATATCGGCATATTGCACACAAGTGTATTATGGGCACTGAACAAGGCTATTTTCTTTCGCTGAAACAAGTATATTATAAGTGCGATGACCACAAGTGAAAGAAGCAGGATTGTTCCGCTGATAATCCACCATCTATATTTTTGCCAGAATGTGAGCGGTTTATTCAGGAATATTGTATTTGACGGACAAAGGTCTGCATCAAGGCCATCCAATTTCAGTTGTGCATAGTTGACGAGCGGGTATGACTTTTTACTATATACGAATGGGATGTCACGTAGCTTTTTTCCCTGGAGCATTTGCCCGATAATGTCAGCTAATGATTTCTCTAGTTCTGCTTGGTCATAGAAGTATCCGCCAATGAATCCTGCCTTATTGATGTACGCTCCTCTTAACGCAAATACCGGCTGAGGTGAAGATGCCACTAGCTGAAAATCACCGCTGATGAGTGTAGGCGATCCAAACAGGTTTTTACGTTCATAGAACCAGGTAGAAAATAAGATGCTTGTGGTCGGATCATCTGTCAATAAATATTCTTGTAGTTGCTTGCTGTTTTCTTCTTTACCTACCAGGCGTTCGTATTCGATATTCGGATATTCTGATGCGATGTACGAGTGTATGAGTCGGTCCAGTCGTTGATTCTGATAAAGCTCGTCTGCCGCAAATATAATTCTCTTCATTTGAGGCAACATCCGTATCATCATGTCAATGGTTTCTTTATACATATCCGGGGTTTCAATAAAGGTGAAGTTATATTGTTCTCTGATGTCATTCAGAGGTGCTACTTTATTATCCGCCATATTTATAGAGCGTCCTGTGAAGTAATATTCCCGGGGGGCATAGGTATCTTCATTGGCAATCAATATCATTGGAATATCTCCCCATTCTTTCTGGATGCGATCTCTTAAAGTAAAAGCTATACTGCCTATGAGCACCAGATAATCCGGCTTATTCTTTTCATAACGCTGGAAGATTCCTTCTTCCATTTGGTTGTACAATGAGTCATTTCGGATAAATGTACCATTTATATGTACTAAATCGGCACAGACATCTTCTATTGAAGAAGTTTGGAGCATAATAGGGGTTATAAGCGTTTGACTCCATGGGGCTCCTTCATTATAAGAGTTAATAATAAGTAGTCGATGTTGTTTGGGGGCTACGGTTGCATGGGCAATGGATAAACTTAAGTGTAGTAGGACAAAGCAGAGGCTGATTATATGTTTCCAAGATAAAAAAAGTCTCATAACCAGATTATTAAGTATTCTTTTATATTGAATTAATATTAGATATTAATACAAAAATACAAAAGTAAGGTTTCTTATAATTGCTTTTTAACTCTATATTAATAAAGATTAACTATTACGTTCTGTTATTGTTGTGAGTTATGGTTTTTATCATGCAAAATTATACTAACCATTCTGAGCTTCTGATAGGTCAGTTTTATTTTGTAGAAAATAAGGCTGTTTCTGATGAAGCAGCCTTATTCATTTTTGAGGGAGATTTATCTTACCCCTTTACACATTCATGGCATTGGCACTCAGTGCCCCTACTATAGCCCCCGAACCGCAATCACAATTTTTGAGAATTTTTATCCCAGATTGA
>VOFK01002415.1_pt1 | contig 14890 bp, 27 predicted proteins | sample 5384121 | NCBI WGS metagenome assembly VOFK01 (sample SAMN12384730, study PRJNA508395) | human gut metagenome | isolation source: healthy gut J | host: Homo sapiens | reverse complement strand
GCCAGGAATGATGCTGATTCATTGAGAATGTTTTACGCAATGTCTCTGTAGCGGCGGCCTTTATTTGTCGCTGGCGGTGGGACCTCTTGCAAAAAAATGCTGGGCAAGTATGTTCTGGTTCTTTGAGTATCGATTCACCATTCTGCCCGTCCTTGCTGGACAATTCCGGTATTTCTTCTGCTGGGGTGGCTGATTCCTTGCATGATGTAGACAACGCAGCGAAATGCAGTGTTGTGAGAGCAATTAAAGGGATGCTCAATAACTGTTAAGCAAAAAACGGCCCCTCTGCCAATGAAAGGCAGAGGGCTGAAAATCTACGGTTTATATTCCGTCACAGTTTTTAAATAGGTTTCGGGGTTTCGTTCAAAACAAGACAACTGTCTGGGTGTATTGCACTCCCGCAATCCTGGTATCTTATAAAAACTTCACGCTTCCACATCAAAAACGCCTCTTGGTGTAATTCGGATCTGCGGAATAACCGGCAAAGCCATAAAAAAGGACAGCGTAATAAACGGATCATGACCGTCTTTCACACCCATTTCATGAGCTTTTATGGATCATTCGCCCAAGAGTCTCATTGTCTTTCTCAAAACCATTATCACTCATCAGTCCCATTACAGGAAGGGCAAGAGTGTCAAATACTTTATGATTCTCTACGATCGTATAGCCTCCCGAGTACGCATCAGTTCCCGCACAGCAAGCTCCATGTCCTCATCATTATCTCCGATCACAATAATATTGTGGGAATCATGGGATACACTGGACGCAATTGCTCCACCACGGATACCAAAACCTCCGATCACGCCACAGCCGATTTTCCCCGTCATCTTATGACGTTCTACAACTGCAATCTTCTGATAATCGTCATCGGACTGGAATTTGCAGGGACCATCCCCTGCTTTCAGAGTTCCCTTTCTGGTAGTAATCTGTCCTTCTTCTGCCAGGATCACCGGAAAAAGATTCCATCTGCAGACTCCAGCTGAAATGCCTCTCTGGAAAATTCAGCCACATGCACTGTATTTTTTCAATTTAGGGGCACACGGTTTTATAACAATCTTTGCATTTTTTATCCACCAATTGCCCTTTAAAAGTACACGTCTTCTATGGCCACACTGACAAGATCCGAAAGAACCAAAGATCTGCCTGGGTGCCACTGCCCCCTTGTCTTTTCAGTCCATAACAATTAGCTGCATTGATGGTTGCCATCTTAATAGCGGACACCGGATTCATGCCAAGACGGATAGCTTTTTCGCACGTTATGGTCAATATGCCCCTTCCCGCTGGATATCCTCAATATGCTTGTCATCTGTGCAGAAGCAGAATCCGTCACCATTCATATGTCTCCTGCACCAGACCGCCAACAAGCGCCTCCAGATTTCGGGCAGCGCTGCCTTCCCTTACAAGAATGGTAAGACCGTTCCGCCGTTCTCGCATGGCATAATCAAAGAAGCTGCACTCATGGTCTGTAGCAATCCCCTGCCATAGCATATGCCCCGAAGATCTCCCTCTTCCAGAAACGGAGCGTGGCCATCACGGATTCTGCCCTCAAACAGTTCTAGCTTGTCATGCATGCTTTTTCTCGCCCTGTACCACAGAAATGCTGTCCATTACTTCTCAAGTCCAAGAATCCGGCTGTTATGAAGGTAAGGAACCATATCTTCAGCAGTAAGAGTGCATCCATTATCATCAATGGCAGTAGCAGGAACACAGGATGGCATCATCACATATACATTTGCTTTCACATCTTCGGTTTGATCCAGAATATAATCAATTCCTGCCAAACCGGACACATTGGCTGATTCATGGGGATCCACGATAAAAGTAGTGGTTCCGTGCCTGGAGGCAGCTGTTACCAGTTCAGCCGGTGTAACCAGTGTAGATTCCAGATGAAGATGGCTGTCAATAAATCCCGGACATACATATCTGCCGGCCAGATCACGTTCTTCTTTCCCATGGAAGCTTCCAATTCCTGCTATAATCCCATCCTGTATGGCAATGTCTCCGCGGATGATCTCTTCCGTAAAAACATTCACAATCCTCGCATCCTTCAATACCAGGTCTGCCTTTTTCCAAACCTCTTGCAATTCTGGAATACTGCTGATATTTTTCCAAATTCATATATATCCTCCTTTCATTTATCAAATAATATTTATTGTACGCAAAAAATATTTTGATTATTATTTATGATAGTAACACTTGTACAGTGAAATTTCAATGTAAATTTCAAAACATCCAGAAAAGACAAAAAAACACCAGAGATGATTTTTACTTTTAAATCACCTCCGGTGTTTCCATCAATTCTGCAGCATTGTTTTCATTTCCGACAGGATAGCCTTATCTCCATAATTTTCCCGGAATTTCACTTGCCATAATTATTTATCGTCTCCTGTAAGACGCAGAATATCCCGATCTCATCCACATTCATATCGAGAATAACCGCCAGCTCATCAATGGTAAAAAACGGTTCTCCCCGTCATCGTCCGTCAGATCCTTCACTGCCGATTCCAGTTTCTCCACCTTCGTTACCAGACAATCATCCTGGAATTTCTGCTGTGTCTGCTCCTCAATGGCAGCGATGATTCCCTTGCGAAGCTGAAGACGTAGCCAAGCATCATCTTTACGTTCTGTCTCCGGGTCGGAAAGAGCCGTGAGCAGCACCACATTCGCCTCCTGAATCAAATCTGCAAGTTGAATCTCTGTACAGTTCATATCTGCGGCCATATTTGCCGCTACCGGCAGATAAATGCTGGTAAGAGCTGCCTCTGCAATGGCATCCCCATCTGCCAGATTCTCAAACAGTGTGTGAAGCATCTCCGGACTTACTTCCTTACCGTTGCTTACCTCTGCCAGGTAATCCTTCAGATATGCTTCTTCCTCTAGTAAGCGGGGTGCTGGTTCCTTTTTGACTCCGGTTCCGTCTCACCCACTTCCTCTGTGCTCCACCACGGGCAGTGTCTCCCTCTATCATAATTCCCTCAGTTTCAGATACTGCAGTACCTTTAACATCTGACTGGTCTCAAGATCAGTACTTGCAAAATGCTCCCGAATCTGCTCATGCGTCAGCATATTTCCATTCTGCTTTCCAAGCTCACAAATATTCCTTAATTTCTCCTGAAAACTGAATAACGTCCATATTATTCCTCCATGCTTCTTCGTTGTGTAAACTATAACAAATCCGTCCTGTAAAAATCAAGGCATTACTGTTCACTCCGTTCACAGTAGCGCGCTTCGCGATGCACAGAAAGACGAACCTTCTTGTGACAAGCACAAGAAGTAGAGTTTGCTGCGCAAACTTAATTCTCGGGTTTTCTGTGAACTTTGTTCACAAAAAAAACACCTCACGGAACGTTACCAGTGAACAGCAACAAACAAATTAAAAAAAAATGACCCAGATCTAATTTTCATCTCGAAAATCCGATCCAGATCATTCCTCATTTCCTGCGGATGACAGGGACTTGAACCTGCACGTCGTAAACACCAGAACCTAAATCTGGCGCGTCTGCCAATTCCGCCACATCCGCATATATATTATTTAAAAAAACCGGAATGCCCTAATCATAAGGCTTCCGGTTCTCATTCGCAAGTGAAGCATCGGGGATTCGAACCCCCGACAACTTGATTAAAAGTCAAGTGCTCTACCGACTGAGCTAATACCCCGTAATAACTTTTGCATCCAACAGGGCTAGCTGGATTCGAACCAGCGAATGCAGCAGTCAAAGTGCTGTGCCTTACCGCTTGGCGATAGCCCAAAGGCAGGTTGGATACAGGGATTCGAACCCTGGGCCTCCAGAGCCACAATCTGGCGCGCTAACCAACTGCGCTATACCCACCACAGCATCTCAGAACAATGAAGGGGATTCGAACCCCCGACCCACGGCTTAGAAGGCCGTTGCTCTATCCAGCTGAGCTACAGACACATTCCTCTGCAACAGAGAAGCGGGTGATGGGAATCGAACCCACGTATCCAGCTTGGAAGGCTGGTGTTCTACCATTGAACTACACCCGCATGTCGGCTGAACCGGTAATGTTGTTAAAGGAATCGGGGTGACAGGATTCGAACCTGCGGCCTCCTGGTCCCAAACCAGGCGCTCTAGCCAAACTGAGCCACACCCCGATGTCTTACAACATCATTTCTATGAAGTTGTCGTTCCTTGTGCTCTCAAAATTTCTTTTCTCTCGCTCAAGGCAATAGTTATTATATTATATGGTCTCCCCATTTGTCAACACCTTTTTTATAAATTTTTTATTTTTTCGAAAAAAGATGTAATTCCCAAAACCCGCTAAAAATTCGGGTTTTCAGGCCCTCCACCACCTGCATTTTTTCTTTTTCGACTATTTTCAAAAAAATATTTCAAAAAACATTTCATTTCCACAGTCAAACATACAAGTATTTTCAGTTACAAATACCGAATTTCAATTTCCGGCTCTTCCCCTTTATACAGCTCCATCACCGCATAACTTGGTCTGCGGCCTTCCTGTCTCGGAAAAAGAAAGGCTTCCCGGATTGATCACCAGTACACCATTTTTCTTCTCCACCACTGGCTTATGGGTATGTCCAAAGCAAACAATCTCACAGCCTCTGGCTGCCGCCTCTTCCGAAACCCCATAAAAGATCCATGGACACACCATAATTGTGCCCATGGAGTCACCATGATCTTATGTCCTTCCAGCAAAATCTCATCCTCTCTTGGAAGATCACTGAAAAAATCATTATTTCCTGCCACAATGGTACAGGGACATTCTGCCAGCGCTTCAATAAAAAAGTCCCTGCCCTCCACGTCGCCGCAATGGATCAGATAGTCAAAAGGGCTGCTCCAAAGCTACTGCCATCTCCAGTGACTCATCTCTCCCATGAGTATCACTGACAACCAGCACCTTCATCGTAATTCTTCCTTTTATTGCCTGCAAAAAGCTTTTCCTCTGTGGCTGATTTTATTTTTTTTCTTCCATAGACAGCTCTGCAGATGTACAGCCATATTCCGGCAGGAAAAAGATAGATCATAGCCAAATCCATTGGCACCCTTTTTCCTCATATCCAATACGGCCTTCCATGGTTCCACGCACAGTTTCCACTCTTCCGTCTGGAAAGGCAGCTGCAATAGCGCAGACAAAACGGGCTGTACGCTGCTCATCCGGCACGCCATCCAGTCTCTGGATCAAATTTGCATTCTTAATATGATAGTCTGTATTCTCGCCCATATAACGAGCAGAATAAACTCCCCGGCTCTTTATTCAGATAATCAATCTCAAGCCCCGAGTCATCTGCAAGTACAATTTCGCCATCACTGGTAAGCTTGCTGATGGCAGTCGCCTTGATCACTGCGTTTTTCCTCAAAGGTTTTTGCCATCTTCCACAATATCAGCCTGAATCCCGGCTTCTTTCATAGATACCACTTCTGCATCCAGATCTGCCAGGATTTTACGGTTTCTTTCATTTTATCTGCATTTCCTGTTGCAAAAATTATCTTCTTCATTTATCAGTGCCCTCTTTCTTTTCCTGTGCCGCACGTCTTGGAGGCTTTGGTCCCAGGAACTGGTAAAAATATGTTTTCAGCATTCCGTTATAGATTTTACGGTTCTTATCCGCCTTGCGTCCAATGTCATTCTCAGCTTTGTCATAAGTGATCGGTACATAGACCACTTATCCAGGCCGCGGTAGCTCTCACCGATCTCGCGGTAAAGCTGCGGCAAAGCTGCTTTTTCTTCCAGACGCTCACCATAAGGTGGATTCGTAATAATAAATCCGTAAGGCTTCGGGTGATGAAAGCTCCTTCACAGGACGCTGCTGAAAATGGATCAGGCTTTCTACCCCTGCCATTTTTGCATTTGCCCTGGCTGCCTTCAGTGCCTCAGCATCTATGTCATAGCCACTGAATATCTGTCTCGATTTTCAGAATTTACTTTCTGTCCTGAGCCTCTTCTACAGCCTCATACCAGCATCTTCTCGGCACAACCTGCTTCCAGTCCTCGGCAAGGAAAGAACGGTTCATACCCGGTGCAATATCTGCAGCCATCATAGCTGCCTCGATTGGAAAAAGTACCGCTTCCACAAAAGGGATCCACAAGACTTCTGTCCTTTTTCCACGGAGTTAACATAATCAATGCGCTGGCAAGAGTCTCTGTAATAGGTGCCTTCACGGTCATCTGACGATACCCTCTCTTATGAAGAGAAACACCGGAAGTATCGATTCCAATAGTTGCCACATCTTTCATAAATGCCACGCGGATAGGAAAGCTTTGCCCCATCCTCTTCAAACCAGGATACCCCGTATACGCCCTTCAGACGCTCTACAATGGCTTTTTTTTCATAATGGACTGGATATCAGACGGGCTAAAGAGCTTACTCTTCACAGAATTGGCCTTGGCAACCCAGAATTTGCCATCTGCAGGAATGTTAACGTTCCCATGGCAAAGCTTTCGTTGCCTCGAAAAGCTCATCAAATGTCTCAGCTTTCACTTCCGCAACCTTCAGTAGAATACGCTCTGTGGTACGTAGAAAAACATTGGCATCTGCGATTCCCTGTGCATCTGCCAGAAAAGTAACCTTACCATCCTCCACCTTGCTGATCTCGTAGCCCAGATCCAGTATTTCTCTTTTTTTCAAAACCGCTTCCAGACCAAAATGGCAGGGGTGCGATCAGTTCAAATCTTTCTGTACTCATTCACCGTTTTTTCCCTTCTTAAAGCACTATGCTTTTTTACAATATTTCCTTCAAAAATCCATGATGGAAAAAACACCGTTCTCAAGCACCGCATAGGTAGGCGGATTTCCTTCTTTCGGAATGGATACGGAACCCAGATTCAAAAGAATGTATCCCCTCCATCTGCTCTGCTTTCAGCACATGGGTATGACCATGGATCAGAATATCTCCCTCGCATAAAGGCGGAAGGTTATTCTGATTATAAACATGTCCATGCGTCGCATAAAGTGTCTTGCCGTCAATTGACAGAATACAGTAATCTGCCATCACCGGAAAATTCAGAACCATCTGATCGACTTCCGCCTCACAGTTACCGCGCACAGCATAAATTTTTGTCTTTCATGGCATTCAGCATGGGAATTACCTGCTTAGGTGCATATTCTTTTTTTGGCAGATCATTTCTTGGTCCGTGATAAAGCAGATCGCCCAGCAGAACCAGGCGCTCTGCCCCTTCTTTCTCAAAAAAGCATCCAGCATTTTCCTGCAATAGTAAGCAGAACCATGGATGTCAGAAGCAAACATATATTTCATAAACTTGGTTTCTCCTCTGTTTTTAGTGTTTGAATTGTCTCTCTCCTTTTCGGTTTTACATAACCTCATGAAAAGGACATTTTTCTTCTTTACATTATCATGCCTTGATGGAAATTACAAGATAGTACTCTTTTTGAATTTTTTCTCATATATCGCATATCAGATTTCTCCCTCTGTACTCCTTCATTCCCCCGATCACCGTTTTTTTTGTCTTATATCCATTTCGCGCCAGAATCCTGGCCGCCCTGAAGACTTGCCCGCCCCGGTCGCAATACAGCACCAGTATTTTCCCTTTTGGAAAATCATATGTCTGCATTTCTTCAAACTCCTCATATGGCACATTTACCGCTCCCTTTATATGTCCGGTATGGTACTCTTTCGGATTTCTTAAATCTATAAGAAAGGAATCTTTCCGTCCAACATAATAATCCAGCATTTTTCCGGAAATCGGCTCTACAGGAAACATGGAAAATCCTTTTTTATCAGTATATCCGCAAATACAAAAAAGTGCCAAAAATGCACCTTTTTTAAGTATTGCTTTTTCGCAACCTCCGCAGGGGACTTACTTGATTCGGTTAAATATGAAACAAGATCAGAAATCCGTTGTACATCTGCGGACTATTTCGCATGGAACACACACATTCTTTTCAATTTGTATTTCTCTCTCAAGAAGGTCTATCATCCGTTCCACTGTCTTTTTGCACATTACCCCCAGCTTACTGTCCACCGATGTAAGCTCGATCACTGCTGATTGCAAGAATTGAGTTATTATATCCGACGACCGCCAGTTCCTCGGGGAATCGCCAGTCCCTTAATCTTTGCATACTTTACTGCTCCGATTGCAATTCCATCCTCCGTTGCAAGGACGCTGTCGAAATCGAGGGTCCGGTTGTATTCAAGCAGCATATCCCGCGTATATTCAATGTCATTTTTGGTCTTGAATTTCAGATTTCCACGAATGGGATATCCGGCGTCCTGCAATGCAGCTTCGTATCCCGCCATTTTCTGTCGGGCACGGTAGGATTCTGAATCATACATAAAAAGAATTTTCTCTTTTCCTCTCCGAATAAAAGGCTTTTTGTCACTTCATAAGTAGCCTGAAAATCATCCGCATAGGTGCAGTAAATATTATCGCCTGAAACCTTTGCGTTAATCATAAATAATATGGAAACCTGTTCCGCTGCCTCCCGAATATAATCTGTGTCAGATTCATCTTTTACCATTTCCTGCATATGTAGAACCAACCAGTATCAACGTGTCTATTTTCTTAGACAAAAGGAGTCTGACATAATCCACCTTTTCTTCCTGTTTAAATCCGCTGCAGCCAAGAATACAGTCATATCCATGAGCATGAAGATTTTGCTCCAGATAAGATACTGCTTTTGCCATATAGATATCGTCAATATTTGGACAGATGATTCCTACTGTTTTCATCGACCCAAGACCAAGGCCTCTGGCAAACGCATTCGGCGTGTATTCATTTTCTTTCATAACCGCAAGAACCTTTTCTTTTGTCTTCGGGCTGACTTTCGGACTGTTATTGACCACTCTGGATACTGTTGCGATGGAAACATTTGCCAGCTTTGCAATATCATATATATTCACTATCGTTCTCCTGTTCGTTCTGGTAATAATAGAAAATAAGCTTTCTGATATCAATCATTTTACAGGTAAAACCCAAAATAGTCTACTGCATTATTGTATGAAATTCACACACGATTTCCTTTAAAGTCTTATAATCAGCCGGATATTCTCCATTTTCCACCCATCCGCCAATAAGCTCGCAAAGAATTCTGCGGAAATACTCATGTCTGGTATAGGACAAAAAAGCTTCTTGAATCAGTAAGCATGCCAACAAAGTTTGCAAGCAGTCCCAGATTTGCAAGTGATGTCATCTGTGCGATCATACCTGTTTTGTGATCGTTGAACCACCATGCACTTCCCTGCTGAATTTTACCTGCTGCCTCTGTTCCCTGGAAGCAGCCAAGGATTGTTCAATTGCTTCATTGTCATTGGGATTCGGGGAGTACAGGATTGTCTTTGGAAGTTCATTTGATGCGATCAGAGAATTCGAGGAAATCTGCTGTCTGAGCACTTGGCGCATAGTTATTGATGCAGTCATATCCGGTATCCGGTCCGAGCTGCTCATACATAAATGCATTGTTGTCTCTCTTTGCATCCATAATGGATCTGCATTACCCAGTTCTTTTTTCTGATATTCTTTTCCAACAAACTGCATAAAAGCTGTCTTGAAGATCATTTTTCTTCTTCTCTTGAAATGCTTTCGCCATTCAGTCTCTTTTAAAGATCTCATTTACTTTTTTCTTCTGCTGCAGGCGCATACATAACATATTCAGTGCATGGTCAGATACGCTGCATCCCATCTGTGCAAAGAATTCCATTCTCTTAAGAAGGGCTTCTTTCAGATCTGCGAAATCAGCAATTTCAACGCCACTGACCTGTGAAAGCTTTTTCATGTATTCCGGATATTCCGGTTTTTCCAGATTCATTGCCGTGTCCGGACGCCATGCAGGAAGCACCACCTCAAAGCTGTCATCCTCTGCAAGAACTTTTATGCCATTTCAGATCATCTACCGGATCATCTGTTGTGCAGATTAATTTTTACATTGACTTGCGGATAATGTTTCTTACAGACATATCATCTTCCCTGAAGCTTTTGTTGCACAGGTTCCACACTTCTTCAGCTGTATCTCCGTTCAGATATCCTGTATATCCGAAATATCTCTGCAATTCCAGATGGCTCCAGTGATAGAGCAGGATTTCCGATTGCTTTCCCAAGAGTTTCTGCCCACTTCTGGAATTTTTCACGATCACTGGCACCACCTGTAATATAGTATTCATCAACTCCATTCGAACGCATTTGACGCCATTTATAGTGGTCACCACCAAGCCATACTTGTGTGATATTTTCAAATTTACGATCCTCCGCAATTTCCTTGGGATTGATATGGCAATGGTAATCTACAATTGGCATTGTCTCTGCATACTCATGAAATAACTTTTTTGAAGTTTCTGTTGAAAGTAAAAAAATCTTTGTCCATAAATGCTTTCATAAAATAATTTCTCCTCCTTTCTATCCGTTTCAACAAAATGTAAGGTCTTACATTTTATTTACAGTATACGACAAATAAGTATCATTTTCAATTCACGAAGTATTTGCAGAACAGACAAATTTTCGCACTACATTGTGTATTTTTACCATTTTCAGCTTTTTTTCCATTTCTATTGACGTTCCCTGTTTTGTTGATGTAATTTGTATGTAGCTCTTACATACATTATTTTCACATAAAGGAGGGTTGTTGATTTCTTGAAATCTTTTATTAAAATTAATCCCTTCAGATAATGTAGCCGTTGCGCTTCAGCCTCTGGCGAAAGGCACTGTGATCAAACTTGATAACTCCACACTCACTCTTACAGAAGAAATCATGCAGGGACACAAGTTTGCATTAAAAGTCTCAAGCCTGGTGATTCCATTATTAAATATGGTAATCCCATTGGACGTGCAACCGCAGAAATTCCTGCAGGTTCCTGGATTCATACTCACAATTTAAAAACAGGGCTGGGAGATCTTCTTACTTATACATATAACAAAACTATCACAGAGCTTCCACACCGGGAGCCAAAGTTCTTCCAGGGCTATCGCAGAAAAAGCGGTGGGGTTGGTGTACGCAATGAAATCTGGATCATTCCTACAGTAGGCTGCGTTAACAATGTCGCATCTGCTATTGAGAGAGCCACGCAGAAGTACATGACAGACCAGATTGATGGTGTCTGTGCTTTTCCACATCCTTACGGATGTTCCCAGATGGGTGATGATCAGAATAACACACGTCAGATTCTTGCTGATTTAGTGAACCATCCTAATGCAGGCGGTGTTCTGGTTCTTGGACTTGGCTGCGAAAACAGCAACATCGATGAATTAAAAAGAAATTTATTGGGGACTATGATCCGAGCGTGTACGTTTTCTCGTTGCCCAGGAATGCAGAAGACGAGATCCGTGATGGTATTGAAACTGTCAAAAGAACTGATTTCCTATGCATCCTCATTTAAACGTGAACCAATCCGTGCATCTGAACTGATAATCGGTATGAAATGCGGCGGCTCTGATGGTTTGTCCGGAATCACGGCAAACCCCTACTGTTGGTGCATTTTCTGACAAACTGATTTCTATGGGAGGATCTACAATTCTTACAGAAGTTCCTGAAATGTTCGGTGCTGAGGAATTACTTATGAACCGCTGCGAGACAGAAGATCTGTTCAACCAGACAGTTGCCCTTGTCAACGATTTCAAAAACTATTTTAAAAGTCACAAACCAGACCATTTATGAAAATCCTTCTCCTGGAAACAAAAAAGGCGGTATTTCCAGTCTGGAAGATAAATCTCTCGGATGTACGCAAAAATCCGGAAGTGCACCTGTCATGGGGAGTTCTTTCTTATGGAGAACCTGTAAAGGAAAAAGGATTAAACCTGCTGAGTGCACCTGGCAATGATCTTGTCGCCTCTACTGCCCCCTTGCTGCATCCGGTGCACACATTGTACTTTTTACCACCGGACGCGGAACACCATTTGCAAGTCCTGTACCTACAGTAAAAATCTCCACAAATAACCAGCTTGCAAAAAAAAAGAAGCAGAACTGGATTGATTTCAACTGTGGAGTCATGGTAAATGATACTCCCTCTTGATGAGCTTTCAGAAAATCTTCTGGATTTTGTCCTTGAGATTGCATCCGGAAAGAAATCAAAATCCGAAGAAGCAGGTTTCCATGATATGGCAATCTTCAAACAGGGCGTTACTTTATAAAACATAAATCGAATTGCGGAAGCAGCGTAGCTGCGTAGCAATCCGATATCAAATGAGTGTCAAAAAGACCTTTAACACTCATATCATTATATATGAGGAAAAATGAAAATGAAAAAATTATCTTATGCTGTTTTTAAAAAAAATGAACAGGGCTATGATGGATACCTTCTTGAATCAGCGCCGGAACGTGTACTTCAGTTTGGTGAAGGAAACTTCCTCCGTGCATTTGTAGATTATTTTATAGATGAGTTAAACGAAAAAAAGCCGGATTCAACTCCAAAGTTGTTCTGTGCCAGCCAATCGCTCCAGATCTCGATGACAGGTTCAACGAACAAAGAGGGTCTTTATACCTTATTTCTCCGTGGATTCCAGGATGGCAAAAAAATAAATAAAAAGCGTGTTATCTCCTGTGTAAGCCGTTGTCTCAATCCATATAAGGATTTTGAAGCAGTTCTCGCATGTGCAGATAACCCGGACCTCCGTTTTATCGCATGTAATACAACAGAAGCCGGAATTACTTATGATTCTTCCTGTCAGTTTAATGATGTTCCGGCTGGCAGCTATCCTGAAAAACTTACTCAATTTATGTATCGCCGTTTCCAGAAATTCGGTCGGGGAAGCCGGCAAAGGATTTATCATTCTTTCCTGTGAGCTGATCGATGATAATGGAAAAGAGCTTGAAAAAAATGTGTATTAAAATATGCTGAACAGTGGAATCTTGGTGAAGACTTTATCAACTGGATCAAAGCTGAAAACATCTTCTGCTCTACACTTGTAGACCGTATTGTAACAGGTTATCCAAGAACTGAAGCTGCTGCAATCTTTGAAGAACTTGGCTATGAAGATAACTTGATCGACACAGGTGAAATCTTTGGCTTCTGGGTAATCGAAGGTCCTCAGTCAATCAAAGACGAATTCCCGGTTGACAAAGCGAACCTTCCAATCCTGATCACAGACAATCACAAACCATACAAGCAGAGAAAAGTACGTATCTTAAATGGTGCTCATACCTCCTTTGTACTGGGTGCTTACCTTGCAGGACAGGATATTGTCAGAGACTGCATGAACGACGATGTGATCTGTGGATTTATGAACAAAACTATTTATGATGAGATCATCCCTACTCTGGACCTTCCAAAAGCAGAGCTCAAAAAAGATTTTGCCGCTGCTGTTACAGAACGTTTCAAAAACCCATTTATCGATCACGCTCTTCTTTCCATTTCTCTGAACTCTACATCCAAATGGAAAGCACGTGTTATGCCGTCACTCAAAAAAAATATGTAGAACGCAAAGGTACACTTCCTGCATGCATCACAGCTTCTTTCGCCTTCTTCTACATTGCATTCTATAACGGATATGCTATGAGCGAAGACGTACTTACAGCAAAAAGAGCAGCTAATGAATACACTGTAAAAGATGACAAAGCAGTTCTCGAATTCTACCTTGCACATAAAGATGATTCCCGCAGCGGATCTTGTTCATGCAGTCTGCACCAATACTTCCTTCTGGGGCGAAGATCTCGACACAGATTTCCGATTTGAAGCAGCTGTATGCAATTACTTAACTCAGATCCGTGAAAATGGTGCGTATGAAGTAATGAAAGCACTGGCTTAAATATATTACTGAATCATAAGTTCTTTCCATGATTGAAAGCGACGGTGCAGGACGCGTGCAACGTTAGAGCGTGTCTGAAAAAGGCTCTGGATTTTCTTCCGCATTGCTCATCAAAACCTCCGGCATACATTAAACCTCCCAACATGGGCGCAGAGTCAACAGACCCTGCGCCCTTTCTTAAAAATATTTTAATATCTGAAGTAGTATCTTCCCCAGACCTCGTAAGAATTACGACTCTTGTTTTTGCTGCTGTGTTTTTGAGTAAGAATTCTTTGCAATCCTGAGAATTCATCTCATTTTCATAAGATCTGTTTGTTGAATTTTTGCTGTTCTTGTTTTCAGACTCATAATTTTTTGCCATTTGAGTATTCCTCCTGTTGAATGCCGCTGTTCGCGTTCTGTTCCGCACCCAGCAGCTGTTTTCAAATTACTTTGTGTATTGTAACCAATTGCAGAAAGAATATTCATCAAAATGATATTGCTTTTTTTTTTCCAATTTATATTATAATTGGCTTTGTAAAATTTCTACCCTTCAAAAAATTTTTTTACATAACCCACATATTTAGTATTATACTCCCCTCAAAAGAAACACCCATTGGCTCCCACACCGAGAATTTCTCTTTGGAAACACAGGAATTTGAGTTTTTAGGAGTTCACCGGCTACGCCTTCTTCTGCTGGCCCCCTCCCCCATGCCCCCCCCCCCCCCCCCCCCCCCCCCCCCCCCCCCCCCCCCCCCCCCCCCCCCCCCCCCCCCCCCCCCCCCCCCCCCCCCCCCCCCCCCCCCCCCCCCCCCCCCCCCCCCCCCCCCCCCCCCCCCCCCCCCCCCCCCCCCCCCCCCCCCCCCCCCCCCCCCCCCCCCCCCCCCCCCCCCCCCCCCCCCCCCCCCCCCCCCCCCCCCCCCCCCCCCCCCCCCCCCCCCCCCCCCCCCCCCCCCCCCCCCCCCCCCCCCCCCCCCCCCCCCCCCCCCCCCCCCCCCCCCCCCCCCCCCCCCCCCCCCCCCCCCCCCCCCCCCCCCCCCCCCCCCCCCCCCCCCCCCCCCCCCCCCCCCCCCCCCCCCCCCCCCCCCCCCCCCCCCCCCCCCCCCCCCCCCCCCCCCCCCCCCCCCCCCCCCCCCCCCCCCCCCCCCCCCCCCCCCCCCCCCCCCCCCCCCCCCCCCCCCCCCCCCCCCCCCCCCCCCCCCCCCCCCCCCCCCCCCCCCCCCCCCCCCCCCCCCCCCCCCCC
>VOFK01003413.1_pt1 | contig 14897 bp, 22 predicted proteins | sample 5384121 | NCBI WGS metagenome assembly VOFK01 (sample SAMN12384730, study PRJNA508395) | human gut metagenome | isolation source: healthy gut J | host: Homo sapiens | reverse complement strand
AAATTTGTTCTCTACGTCACCATCTCATCTGCTCTTTCTACAGAAATTCCGCATTCCCTGCAAAGCTTAATACATTGCAGTTCCACGGAAATATCGCCATATTTGTAGAGTTTTCCGTCCTGTTTCCATTCCTTTGACAGTGCACCACCCACGTAGAGTGTCGGTGCCGCCTGTCCCGTAAATTCTTCGTTTCCGTCCCAGAATGGTTTGTAATACGGACTGATCTCCTCAAAACATATCGAATCATCCTCAGCTTTTGTCCAGTAACAGTCGATGAAACTCAACGCTCTGGTCTCACGGTTAATGGCGCATACGCGCCCCCTGTCCGAATGTGATGCCCTTTAATTTCCGTGCTATCGTGTTGGTACCTGAGGAATAGCGGTATTTCATCCATTTTGTGAAGGTGTGATTGTTGCACCTTTTTGCTGCATCAGCCCCGGAAGAAGATTATAATTTAATGTTTTTTTCTTTCTCTATGTCGTAAACAGGTGTGTTTTTTACACATTAGCATCATGGGATCACCCCTTTATATAAATTCGATCGGTAATGCTACAAGATTTTCTCTTAAATATGTCTTTTATCAATCAGACATAAAATAACTCCGAGACCTCTTTTTTCACTTACCTTATCCAATACCTGATTCGTTGCTCCCATACTTGCCTTGGGATTGCCGGACATTTTAATCTCGACCGGATATAAGACTCCATCCTCCTCTATCACAAGATCAATTTCGTTTTTCACCGGAAGCATTTCTGTCTTTCCCTCTGTAATAAAAAATGTTAAATCTGTAATCTTTTGCCCTCGTTGGAATAGGATTTTAAAATTTCAGACACTACAAATGTCTCAAACATATTCCCTGCAACCGCTGAACATTTCAATGTATCGGCAGTAAGCCATCTGTGGTAAGATAACATGCCAGTCCGGTATCCCGGAAATAAAGTTTTGGTGTCTTTATTGCCCTTTTTAAGTGCGCTCGCACTATACGGCTGGAGCAGATATACAATTCCGGTTCTTTCCAAAATAGATATCCAGTTCTTAATTGTCGGCTCACTTACCCCGACGTCTCCTGCTATGTTGGAATAATTGAGAAGTTCACCTGTTCTTGCAGCAACTGCCGTCAGAAATTTGGTAAATGTAATACCATCTGCCGCCACCAGTTCATTGATATCCCTCTCCAGATAAGTTGCAACGTAAGAAGAATAATATTCTTGCCAGTCCCTGTCTATATCATAAAAAGCTCGGGATAAGATCCTTTGTGGATAATTTCCCATATATTGTCATATTTTACAATCTCTTTTTTTCACGTTCTTTGATATATGCATCGGTTTGGGATAAAATGCCGGTTAAATTTTACACCATAAATCTCCCGCATGGATAATCCGGTAAGCTCTGAGATTGACACTCTTCCTGCCAACGATTCACTCATGCCTTTGATAAGTTCAAGTTTCTGAGAACCGGAAAAGAATAAACATCCCTCGCTCATCCGATTCATCGACAATCTGCTTGATATCTTCCAGAATACTGCTTTCTTTTTTTGAACCTCATCGATAAAAAGCGGCTGTGGATTGTTTAAAAAAAACAATTTAGGTTCTTCCTTCGCTTGCATTCTTGTCAGTCTGTCATCAAAAATTTGCCCGGTTAAAATCCTTGAATTCGTGCTTTATAAGTGTTGATTTCCCGACCTGTCTGGCTCCTACCAGTAACATGCACTTGCTGGTAGACACTCTTTGTTTCAATATTGGCGTTATCGCTCTTTGTATATATGGCATAACAAACCTCCGGCTAATCTAAACTCTGATTTTATTATAGTCGTTAATATATACAAAATCAATAAAAATATACCGGCTAATCTAAAGTTGTATTTTAGATTAGCCTGTATTTATCAAGACACACAAGCTGTACATCCGGAATCCCGTTAAACACGCACGGTACAATGCCAACTTCCTCATCATGAATGTAGTTGTATATCGTTTCAATCCGGGCAAGATCCATTTGTTTTGCACTTCGGATATTTATCATAAAATATACTCCATCTGCTGCTCCTTGGTTTTCAACCCCATCTTTTCATAAAATTTCTCCGCCGAGGTATTTCCCGCCCAGACATTGAGCGTCACTTCATAGCAGCCTAAACGCTTTGCCTCCTCTTTTACATGCACAAACAACTTCTCTCCGATGTGCTGTCCTCTGGTACTTGCATCGACACACAGATCATCGATAAAAAGCGAGGTAAACGGCACCATATTGTTGGAAAATGGCTGCTCCTGCAACTGACAGAATGCATAGCCGAGACAGTTGTCATTCTCATCTGCTGCAACATAAATCGGTCTGGTATCATCCTTTATCATCTGGGAAAGTTCTTCGTTTGTGTATTTTGTGGTTCCCGGGATAAAAATATCCGGCCGGATATCTGCATGGATCTGAAGCACCTGCTCTAACAGTTCCAGCAGTCTTGGGATGTCGTTTTCGTTTGCTCTTCGAATAGTCATTTGATTATACTCCTTCTGCCTGTGTTTTTTCTGTACACGTTCTGATTTTTTGGTTTAAATGCTCCCGATGGTCATATTCTCAAGAAAGAAAAATTTTCACTTTTCACACCCTCATAAATTTTTTGCCTGTACCGCATCTGCTCCAGCTTATACCGGACAAATTCTGCCTCATGCAGTGTTGACCTGCACAACAAATTCGAAATCAGATATTCACTTAGTCCTTCATATCCGGTGTAATCTGCTTTATACCACACCCCCTTTGTTTTCCCACTTAAGCTGATTTCCCTTGGAAGACTGATGGATCTGCAATTTCTTCAGGGGGGGGATTTTTAGACACAACATAATCCATATCATGATTGAGCATTTCAATCAATAACACAATTTAACACCTTTTTTTTATCTAAATAAAGAAATAAACCATCAAAATAATTGTTTTTATAGATAAAATAAAATCATTTTAATGGCTATTATGATTTTTCCTTTTTATAATTTTATTGTCCTGTTAAGTGATATAATAATATGGTAAATTATTACAATACAGTTATAAAAAGGATGATAAAAATGTTTTTGCATACGGAGAAAAAGAGATTACATACCTCAAACAAAAAGATAAACGTCTCGCAGAAATTATCGATAAAATCGGAATGATTGAACGGGAAGTTGACACTGATTTATTTTCAGCCGTGATTCATCATATCATCGGTCAGCAGATTTCAACAAAAGCACAGGCAACCATCTGGAAACGAATGAAGGATCAGTATGGTATCATTAACGCAGATACCATACTGAGTGCCGGAGTTTCCAATTTCCAGTCACTGGGAATTTCCTTCAGAAAGGCAGGGTATATTACCGATTTTGCCCGAAAAGTAAAGGACGGAACTTTTGATATTGACGGAATCTGGAAAAAATCGGACGAAGAAGCCATAAAAGAATTATCTTCTTTACAGGGAATTGGTGTCTGGACCGCGGAAATGATTCTGTTGTTTTGTATGCAGCGTCCAAATGTATTGAGTTTTGGTGATCTGGCAATCCAGCGCGGCATGCGGATGATTTATCACCACAGAAAAATCGACCGCAAACTGTTCGAAAAAATACCGGCGGAGATTAAGTCCGTATTGCAGTGTGGCAAGCCTGTATTTCTGGGCTGTAGCCGGAGGTTCTATTCCTGGCATGAAGGATTTTTTGCACCAAAAAAGCAAAAAGTAAACGAAAGCATAAAACTCCTTCTTGCAGATCAAAACAATCTGATTAGCGGCTACATATTTCCTCCCAATGCTTTTTTGTCATTATATTCGTATGTTCAACTCTTACTTCGTTTAAAAGAGGCACCGGGACTTCGCTGCAGGTATGATGAAAAACAAAGCCTAATTTTTGCTGTACACGTTCTGATTTTTGGTTTCCATCATAATAGCCACCACCAGATTGTTGTCATGCCAAGATCTTCAAATCCATGCCGTAATAGTTTCCTGGCAGCTTCCGGCATATAGCCTTTTCCCCAAAATGGTTGTCCAAGCCAGTACCCCAGTTCACACTCATCGTCTCTTTGTGTCATATCCGTATGACCATTCAGTTTCAATTCCACTGCACCAATTGCAATATTATTCTCTTTTTCGCAAATTGCATAGCACTCTGGTGCATTGAATACATTTCTGATTACTTTTTACTTTCTTCTACGCTTTTATGCGGAGGCCAGCCTGCAACAGGTATCCTACTTCCGGATTCTTTGCATATTCAAATAAACTGTCTGCATCGGCCTCTGTCCATTTTCTCAATACTAATCTTTCTGTTTTCACTCTTCTATCTGCTCCTGTAAGGTTTCCAGTTTACTTCCACCGGTTTGTGTTAGCATAACATTTAAAGTCAGTTTCAGGTCAAGACCTAGCTCTCAAATGACTGCAACATATTATGCAAAATTCCCGGTACAAATCCGCTATAAACACATATTTGAGCAGCCAGAAAAATCCAGATCAGTCACTCACGTGCAGGACAATCCGCGAACAGTAGCGCCGTGCTTCGATCTCCCGCCCCGTATAGGGCGCAACGATACCAGCACACGCGGCAGACCGGCAGGTGTCAGTCCCCCGCTCCTTCACCTCGCGCCCCAGCGTCAGCCATGCCTCATCTACGCCTTCGTCATATTCACCGTAGTACAACACGGACAGCACACGACATGCCGGCAGCACGACTGCGTCCTCCGGTGCCTGTTCCTTCCGAACCGGTACGCAGACCCAGTAGGGATAGGGCTTCTCTCCGATATAGCCCTCCAGATAATCGTTCCGCTCCTGTACCACGAACATCGGCTCATCAGAAAGCACACAGCCCTTTCTGATACACTCGCTGTAAAACCCATACATGGCGGCATACTTTTCTTCCACCGTACGTCCCATACACTTCTTCATACAGCAGGTCACGGCGTGGGAGTGATGTCAGCTGCACCGACATACCGCTGCGATTCTCCGCCCGCAGCCGCAGCTCCTCCACACCCTGCAAAAAAAGCTCCTGCAGGCGTTCCTCCAACACCGCGAGCAGCCCCCGACACCTCGCCGCCCCTGACAAAATAGTCCGCGATCTCCTGTGCGCCCAGTCCCATGGATTTGAATTTTTCGATCTGCAAAACGCGCGCGATGTTGTGGTTATCGTAGTACCGCCGCCCGCTCTCCGGCGCGACATAGACGGGCGCGAGCAGCCCCTTTTTCCTCCATGCGCATCAATGTGCTGCGGGGAAACGCCACAGGCGTGCGCTGCCTCCGTGATCTGAAAGAGGCTCTTTGTATCTGTTTCCATCCGGTACCTCCTAAAAAACACTTGCTTCGTTCATGGGTGAACGAGTTATACTACCATTATAAAAAAAACATCGGTTGCTGTCAAGTCTGACACAGCAGCCATCAGTTAAACGTTAAAGGAGAAGGAGTGAAGAAAACCATGAAGCTTTGGAAACGATTATTAGCGATCCCTATTGCAGCCTCTCTTGTGATGGGGCTGCTGCCTGCACCTACGCTGGCGGCGTATACATCAGCACACAGCCACCCCATCTGCGGTGCAGCGCATGCCGATATTGGCGACCACACAGGCGCGTGTGACGCTGTCGCATGGACCGCGTGGAATGGAACAGACGAGATTACATACGATGCTAACAAGACCGCCTATGTCTATCTGGAGAAGGATGCGACACGAGACGATTACCTTGATATAGAAGCAGGCCACACGCTCTATCTCTGTCTGAATGGCAAAAAAACTGGAAAGTTCCTTTAACAAGTTCCGACGCTTGGCAAGGGATGAGTCAGGTCATCAATGTCTCCAATGGTGCGCAGTTCATACTTTGTGACTGCAAAGGCAGTGGCACGATCACCACTCGTCCGGTGCAAAAGGAAAAGGAGTGCGGGTTGGCGGGTCAGAACAACGTTGCCGCCACATTTTCCATGTACGGCGGAACGATCAGCGGCAATTATTTTGATGGGGGAATTCGATGGGTCTTGTGGTGCAGGTGTGGAGATACAAAACGGCACTTTTAAAATGTATGGCGGCACCATCAGCGATAACCATGAGGAATATGCAAGGTCTAACTACGGCGGTGGTGGTGTATGTGCGCATAGCAGTGGCACATTTACGATGTACGGCGGTACCATCAGTAATAACCACTCCGTAACAGACGCCGGCGGCGTGGCAGTGGTGGGCGGTATTATGAATATATACGGCGGCACCATCCGTAATAACACAGCGGACAATAATGGCGGCGGCATCTGGACGAACATCAACGGATTCATCATATCCGGCAACAGCGTGATTGAAAACAATACGGCTGTAAAGGGCGGTGGTGTTTACTATGGTTCTTCTAGTAATACTATGACCATTTCCGAATCGGCGCGCATCTCCGTAATACTGCAACCCGTTATGGCGGCGGTATTTATTTCGATAAGGGAAGGCACGCTTCACAATGAACGGCGGCAGCATCACCGGAAATACCGCGACATGCGACGGCGGCGGCGTGTTTTTGGCGGCGATACATTCAGTATTTCCGGTAACTTGGACATCAGTGGCAATAAAAAGCGGGCGCAGACAACAACGTCTATCTGCCAACCAACAAATATATCACCATTGCGGGTGCACTGACCGGCAGCAATCCAATCGGTGTGACGACGGAAAAGACGCCGGATGCTTCTAACTATGTTCTCATAGCTTCGGGTTACAAAAACTATGCCGCTCCGGAAAAATTCAGCTACGAGAACGACAGCACCCCTGTCAGTGCGACCAGCAAAAAATAACAGCACCGCTAACCTCGTCGTGTGTCAGCATAACTGGAATTCAACTTGGAGTTCAGATTCTTTCTCTCATTGGCATGAGTGTTCCATCTGCAAAGGCTAAGGGGATATTGCTGCGCATACCTACGACCAAGAGACCGTAAACGAGCAGTATAAGGCGTCCTCTGCGACCTGCCTATCTGGGACGACTTACTATATGTCCTGCGTCTGTGGCGCAAAAGGCGCGGATACGTTTGAAATCGACGACAAAGACCCTGACAACCACAGCGGCATCTTAAATAATGATTGGAAATCAAACGACACCAACCACTGGAAAGAGTATTCCTGCTGTCGTGCCCACACAGAGGAAGCTGCCCATTCCGGTGGCACAGCCACTGCCAGAACAAAGCAGTATGCTCTACCTGTAATAAGACCTTATGGTAATCTCGGCAGCCACGTTCCGGCAAGCACTTGGAGCAAGGACGCAAGCGGTCACTGGCACGCCTGTCAGACACCGAATTGCAATGAGCAGCTTGCTTTTTACCGCGCATACGCCCGGTCTGCGGCCACCGAGGATGCTCCGCAGCTCTGTACGGGGTATGCAGCTATGAGCTTGCCCCCGGCTTTGGAACACACCCATGTCTGGGGTGCATGGATCTCAACGGTGACGGAACATACCCGCACCTGCGCAAAGGACAGCAGCCACACCGAAACAAATGCCTGCTCCGGCGGTATCGCTACTTGCCAGAGCTCGGCAGTATGCGCTGTCTGTAACACAGCTTACCGCGCCAAGGATATGACCTACCACCCGGCGGCACTGAGGGTACGCGGCGGCGTAGAGGCAACCACCAGCACAGAGGGCTACACAGGCGACACCTACTGCAAGGGCTGCAATACCAAGCTCGCTGACGGCAAAACCATCCCGAAAAAGACAGCGGCTCCAGTGGCGGTAGCAGCACCGGCGGCAGCAGCCCGGTGGCACATCCGGCGGCAACAGCTCCGGTGGCACATCCGGCGGCACTGGCAGTGGCAGCTCTGGTGGTAATACCCCCCCCACCTCTGTGACCGTCCCAGTATCCGGCGAGGAAAAAACGATCCGGGTGGATTCAACTGTCAGCAGCACGACTGCCACGATTGAAGATATTGACCTCTCCAAACTGAATACTGTCATTGGCAATGATGTGAAAACAGGTGTTGTGACCATCGACTTTTCCGTACTTGAGAAACAGATCGATACTGTAAAAAGCTCCCCGCCAGCGTCATAAAGCAGATCGCAGATGCGGTGAAAGACCCGTCCAATGATGCGGAAAGCCTCTCGATCGTACTTACCGATGGTACATCCAGTGAATTTGACGAAAAAGCGTTGTCCAAAAAAGACCGCACAGACAAACCAGACCGACATTACCATATCCATCAAACGCACCACGGACAGCGCCCTGAGCGCCCTACAGCAGCAGGCAGTGGGCAGCCAGCCCGCGTGGGATATCAAGCTCACCAGCGGCGGCAAAAACATCTCTGACATGGGCGGCGTGATTACGCTCACACACCCTATGAGCTGCGCTCCGGCGAGCAGTCCAATGGAATCGTGGTCTATTATGTAGACGAGAACGGTAACAGGGAAAGCTGTGAAACCAGCTATGATCCGGTAAAGAAGCTGATCAGCTGGAAAACCAGCCACCTCTCCGTCTACATGATCGGTTATGACGAGAACAGGGTGACTCCCGATACGGACACAGAGGATCAGTCAGCGCTCAACGGCAGTCAGGTATCAAAGCTGAAGCTTCCGATCCTGCTCGCAACAGGAAAAGGCGGCAACCGGAAGATCACTATCTCATGGCGCTCCCTATGAGGACGCAGACGGATATGACTGCTACTGGTCATACTGTGACGGAAAACGCAGCTACAAGAAGCTCGCCACGGTAAAAGCGGCAAAAGACCGTGTCACCAGCAGACGCTTAGACAACAACAGACGGTACAAATATTTTTGTAGCCGCCTACAAGCTGATTGACGGCAAGAAGGTATACATCGCCAAGTCCAATTCGCTCCATGTCGCATTAAAAGACGCGAAAGCAACGAACGCAAAAAAGTGACTGTCAATCAGACAAACATCCGGCTCAAAGCAGGAGATACATTTGTGGTCAGGAGCCGCACCAGACTCGAAAACACCAATAAAAAGAGCTGCTCCACGCAGCAGCATACAGATATTACACCTCCGATCAGAGCGTCGCTTCTGTATCGAAAACCGGAAAAAAATAAAGGCATTGAAATCAGGAACCTGTGTGATCTATGTCGTCGCAAACAATGGTGTTTACGGAACAATTAAGGTTACAGTAAACTAGCATTTTATTTCATATTTTAACAAACACAGCCCCACCGCACAATATTTGCGCCGGTGGGGCTGCTAATCTTCGTAGTGATATTTACACGCATATATAATTAGATTTTGGTTACTCTCCATGTTATAAACGAATCTGTGTTCAATGCCATTCAGTTAAGCATCATTTCAGTGGTTTTCTGTCATAGAAAGCCACTGTTTTTATGCCTAAAAACTTTAAAAAATATTAGTGAGGTAAAAACATCTAAAAATACCAAACACGTCTATAAAATTAATTTTGCCACCGCAGTAAATATATGCAGGGCATATCTCAAACACGGCGGTGACGAAACAGAGACCATGCTTCTCATACAAAAAGTATCTGACACCTGTCAGGTACAATCGAAAATATCCTATCCACCTCCGTCCAAAAGAGAAATAGGGATTTCATGTATCGGGTTGCATAAATCTCGTCACCATGATACTGCGTTATGAGGCGGATATGCAATCTGTCTTTTTTGTCATACACAAAAAATGATTTGAACTCGTTACAAGTTTACCTCTGAACAGTAACGATATGCCTAATATGTGAAAACGTTTACAGTTATTTTTTATTGCCAAATAATCCCTGTTTTTCCTATAATAAAGGATACAAAGACCATATCCCTTTCCATGGTCTGACCGCATAAGAGACGGCAGTACCGGGAAAGTGTTCAAAACCGCTTCCTGATATGAAGCAAAAATGGGGAAATCATGGAATTTAAAGAAATCATCAACGCCATCCGCCAGTATCCATGGCAGGTAACTGTAGCCGTTATATCGCTGATACCACTGTACATCATTGATCTGAAGTTTTTAGCCAAAAGAAAAAAAGTTGGGCTGAGCAGAAAAATTGAAATTGCAAAAGAACGCGGACATGTCACAAAAGGAATGATTATAAAAAAGATGCAAAAAGAATCACGGTCAACCGGTCAAATTCCGACCACAATTACTGGGCGGCAAGGTATACTTACACGGTAGCCGGAAAGGAGTACTGCAGAAAAAATTCTCCTGTTCTCCGCTAAGCAGTACCAGATCCCATCTGCGGACAATCATAAATGTCTACTGGATCGATGATCCTGCCAGACCTTTTCTGGGATTACAGCGAGGATCCACTGGGAGACCTGTATAACATTTTTACCACACTGTTCCCATGGATCGTCGCTATTCTCCTTATTCTCTTCCTGCCTGGTGGTGCTGATGCGGTCAGACAGTATCAAATACCAACTATTTCTGGATAGTATCCACCAGTCTACTTTGACATTCGGTTCAGAAAGCATTATTCTTAAATTGTTTCTATTTATATATCTAAAGAATGGGGGAAATCATATGACGAATTCTGAAGGAAAAAAGTCTCCCGAAAAAAATTGCGGAAGACATTATTGCATTTATATTAGAAGAAAATTTACAACCCGGGATAAACTGCCAAATGAAACCGTTCTGTGTGAACGCTTAAATGTAGGAAGAAGCTCTCTCCGCGAAGCCATGAGGGCTCTTGCATCACGGAATATCGTCACCATCCGGCAGGGATCCGGCACCTATGTCGCATCTTCCACAGGTGTTATTAACGATCCGCTCGGGCTTAATTTTATAAAGAACAAACAAAAGCTGATCCATGACCTCATGGAAATCCGCTTTCTGCTGGAACCTTCCATTGCAGCCCTTGCCGCCATGCATGCAGAAGATAAAGAAATCCAAAAAAAATCTATACCTTATGTGATGAAGCCGAAGAACTGTTAAACGCCCATAAGGATCACTCTGCCAAAGACATTGAACTGCATACCGCCATTGCACTGAGCAGCAAAAAAATATTGTTGTTCCACGGCTGGTTCCCGTTATTTTCCGATCAATCCCACTTCTCATAGAAAGTACCGGAAACACATTGCGTAATGAAACGATTGAGTCACACCGGGAGATTGCAGACGCAATTGCAGCCCACGATGCGATCCGCGCCCATGATGCGATGTACCTGCATCTGGCCTATAACCGAAAGCGGATTCAGCCCAACAGTTAAGGTAAAAACCTCGTCCGCAGCCCCATGTACCGTAGCACAAAATCCCTGTTGTTTTTTGCTCCGGTACATGGCTGCATCCGCCTTGCTGTAAAGGGTATCATAGCTGATATCCCCTGTCCCATCATAAATGCATGCACCAAGGCTGAGTATTATTTTCCTGCCGCCTAGTGCCTTAATTTCTATTTTTTCAATATTTTCAAAGATTCTTTTGAATATTTTCACTGTGACCTGTCGCTCCGTCACATCCGGAAAATAGTTTCCATACAACTACTTCCCTTAAATATTCTGATAATTATTTTCCATCTGCTTTTTACAAACTGTTCATAAAAACTTTTGCCGCATGGCTTTCCAAACAGATATAGCCCTGCAGATAATCAACATGCATTTCCTTTCACCCAACAGACCACTGCTATTGTCTGCTCTCTGCCTTTTTGTATTATGCTTCAAAAAATCTGCAATTTTTAAATTTACTGATCATTCCACGCAGGCTTTCTGCCACTTCTTCCAGCTGTGTTGCGGTCCGTTCTGCAATGACCATACCGTTTTCCACGGCTTTTACGGATGTTTCGATCAGTGTGGTAGATTCCTTCGCTGCCTGTGCACTCTTATCCGCCAGCATATTTACCTGATTCGCCACAACAGCTGCCTGATTGGTCGCACCATCTGCCAGATCATTGGAACTTGATGCCACCTGTTCTGCCGCACCGGAAACCTCGCCTGACACGTTCTGATTCCTTTAATCGTGGCTGCCATGCTTTTCTCAAATCCCATAAAGGAGTGTAAAATACCAATAAAAATCACCTTTTCCACTCTACTTCCGGCTGTACATCAAAATGTCCCTCCGCAAAGTTTTCATGGCGCGGTCGATATCATCTACATAAGATCCCAGAATACGGATAGACTTTTGCGCATGCTGTGTGCCAGTCTTCCGATCTCGTCCTCGGAACGATATTCCAGTGTGCTGTGCAGATTTCCTTCTGTTTAAATCCTTTGCCACATCCTCGATTGCATGTAACGGCTCCTGATTTTTTTATAATCTTAAGCTTTGCATCCACTTCTTCCAGTAAAGAAGTTTTTCACGCCCTGTTTGCATAACCATCGTAAGATGATGTATCCGGATTTCAACATAAATTTCTGATATTTCTGCCTTTGACGGTCTCTAATCGGCAGACCTTTACTGCCTGGTCTGCGGCATTCACTTTGACTACACTTAATGCATCATGTCGGAGAAGCTAACATACCAAGCCACAACCAGGAAACAATCTGAGCAGCATCATATGTGAAGCCATTTTGTATTCATAATTTATCCTTTCTCCGGTACATATTTTCCAGCTTTTCTTTGCTAGTATTTGCTTTTCTTTGCCCGAACATAGATTTATTTTTCTCCCACTTATTATTTTGTTTTCTGTTGGTTTATCTGGAAATTCATCAGGGTAATGTTTTTTTAATATAATATCTTTTTTTCGAAAAAACAATATAGTATTTAACCAATTTTCCACATTGTTGTGTGTCTTCCTTTTTGCGTTTTATGTGAAGTATTTTGTTTGCTGTTTAGCCATACTGATGTACATTTTGTGTTTATATTATGGAGATGATATGAAATCAGGTGTGGCGCTTTTGTTTTTTTTTTCTGCTGTACTGATAAAAACTAAATTTGGAAGAAGTATGACCATGCGGATTCTTCTTGCTGAAGTGAAAGGATTTAAATCATTATCCTCAAAAAGCTGACCATGACGATTTACAGTGGCGGACTGCTGTAGCTTCGATGGAAAGGAAGCGATTGGTTTCTCTCATACACCGACATGACGCTGGCGTTTGTGACCATTATGATGCCGAAGGCGCGGATGGGTATCTTTGTACTGGTGCGCTTTGCGGCCTGTAAACAGACAACGGTGCTGGGGCACCTGTTTCGCAAGGGATTCTGTTTCCGACCGGAAGGGACTGGATCGGGGTGCCAATGATTATCTCGTCAAACCGTTTTCTTTTGAATTGTCCGCGCGGCTTCGTGCGATGATGCGGGAACTTCTTTCGGTGCCTGGCGGCAATGTTCTTTGTATCGAGGGTTTTGTCGATGGACTGCAATACGCACACGGTTACGCGAAACGGAATGGAAATCATCTGTCCGCGAAGTACGCTCTGCTGGAACTCTCTGATGTATAATCAGGGGCGTGTGTGTTGTGTCGCGTGAAATGATTGAGGATCGCGTGGTAGATTTTGATTATGAAGGTTGGGACAAATAACAGTTGATAATGCCATCAGCTGCAGGAAGATTGGACGTGGCTTTGACCGCAAGCTGATCCACGCGGCAGGGGTTTGTGCTGCGGGGAAGGGTCTGTGAGGGCAGGGGGTATCTGAAGAAGTCAGCCATTTGCTATATAAGGAAGGAAGTTGGCTATTGTGAGAAAGAAATCGCCTGTTAAGGAGTTACCTGATGTCGAAAGAAGTTTGTTCTGTCCGGTCTGGTGCTCTTTATCTGGCTGTTTTTGCAGGTAGCAAATGCGGAATTTGATCAAAACGATACAGGATTGTCTGGTGCAGGCGGTGGAGAGTAATGTGTGGATGGTGGAATATGCAGTGATCCTGCCCTGCTCAACGTCCGCGCGCGTCTCTTTTTGTTCGTGTAGTTGGCACCGTGTGATCTCCAAAGACAGCCCAGCAGTGCCTTTGCCTCCTCAAAGATAAAATTCATCGCCTTTTCGCACGATGTTTAGGAGCCTTTAATTTTTTGCCGCTTCGCTGGATGCTGCTCTGCTTCCTCCAAAATACGACTTTTCGCCATAGAGCCTGCTTTGCAGTGCTTCTTTGCGGAGGTCATTGTTGAGGAAAGCACCGTCGAAGTACCACCTCGCATCGACGGCAGATATTCCTAACGACTGATGAACTGCGGACTCGCGCTGTTTGTCTCGGCAGGATGACGGTAACTGCTGCCCGAAAAAAACGGTGATTAATCATCCCACCCCAGTACCACGCGTCGCCCGTACTTCCCCGTAATAACAATAGCAAAAGTTCGCTATAATTGTGGGGAAAATGAAGCCTGTCTGCCGTGCGGTCACCATAATTCTGCACCCACTTTTCTCCCAGAAGTGCAGAATCGGACTTCCAGGCGGTAACTGGTAGTACCTAAAACTCCATCGCTTCTTCTTTTTCTTTTCTGCCATTACCCTGCTGCCTTTCTTACAATGTCCTGCATCTGCTGCATCTTGCGCTCCATGTCTGCCACAAGCGTAAGCTGCGTGCAGGCATTTCTGTCCGTCCCATTTGGATCTTGAAAAATAACGATCGCCCCTGTAAATAATCCATAAGAAACCTGCATGCCGCACTCGCCACGTCATGACCTTTGCCCCCATCGGAAACGGCGCAGATTCTCCTCAGTCAAGGCTGCCGCTGCCGGCCCTCAATCGCTTTTGGTAAGAGGAAAACAGCTCCGCGCACTTTGGACTTCCGGAGATCGCTCATCCTCCCGCCGCAGTGCTTGGCGTCGCCAAAATGGCAAGCCCGGCATGACCGTATCCAGAAGATCAATGACACGAGACCCCCTTTCGATGCTTATCGATCCGAGCATGACATTGTTTTTAATTTCGTGTCGTTGTGCGATACACGCGGATCCGGAGGCTCGCGGTCAAGCTTCGCTTCCGGCAAAACGAAGGCCGTCTCGCTTCCGCTCTAAGAGCGATCTCCCTTTTAGAACCTCCGCGGCCCCGCCACAACACTCCTCGGACGGCTTTTCAAATGCCGCAAAAACCACGCGCCCGCGTGTCGTGGAACGGTGTCATCTGGAGTGTCTCGCCGGCAATACGTAACTCGC
>VOFK01002715.1_pt1 | contig 14906 bp, 21 predicted proteins | sample 5384121 | NCBI WGS metagenome assembly VOFK01 (sample SAMN12384730, study PRJNA508395) | human gut metagenome | isolation source: healthy gut J | host: Homo sapiens | reverse complement strand
AAAAAAAGTCCGCAACTTTTGAATGATATTAAAAAGTCCACGCAAACAAACAAATAGTGAGAAAGTATTCATGTTGTTCCGTATACTTTTGTAACGTGAAATAGTAACTGCTCAAGGCAGGACGACCAAATAATAATGGAATAAGAATCTATCATTAAGAATATAACAAATAATTTATGAAAGCACATTTATTTTCAAAGATGTCCCAAGGACTATTGTTGTTATCAGCTTTGCTGGCAACAAGTTGCAAGGAAAGTAGCAATAACTTTTTTGTTCCCGACAATGAAGCTCCCTCTTTGGTGTCTGTCACTCCTGCAAATGGTGAAACGGCCGAAGAAAACAATACGATTCTGCTTACTTTTAACGAGTATGTGAAAGCGGGAGAAGGGAAAGCGAATTTTAATGGCGAGGAAGTGGAGTTGACTTTCAAAGGTAAAACAGCGTCTTACGCTTATACTGCTTTGGACTATAATCAGGCCTGTCAGTTCAGCCTCCCCAAAGGTGCAGTCATAGACTTTCAGGGAAATGTATTCGAAGGTGTTAGTATTCAGTTTACAATCAGAGAACGTCCTCAACCGGAAGCACGCATATTTGATGCGGTGGTCAGTCCTGACGGAAAAGGAAACTATACCAGTATACAGAAAGCAATAGATAATGTCCCCTCGAAAAGAACAGAACCTTGGCTTATTTTCGTGGCGAACGGAACGTATGAAGAACAAATAATCATTCCTGAAGACAAACCGTATATTCATCTCATCGGACAGGATGTGGATAAGACAATTGTCAAGTTACGAATTAACAGCTCAACCGAAGCCAGTGCGACTGATCCGGATGTGTGGAAGTACTCTTATAAGAACTTAGGAAAAAAACGGAAGCCGCTATGGTATCAGTGAAGGCTACGGATTTTTACGCAGAGAATATATCTTTTGTAAACGGATATGGCAAAGAATTACAGAAAGGCCCTATGGCATTGGCAATGTATACCCAGAATGACCGCAACTCATTCAATAATTGCAAATTCCTCTCGTACCAAGACACCTGGCAGACCGGGCCTAAATCGGATAACGGCAGACTGTATGCACAGAATTGCTGGATTGAAGGAGCCGTTGATTACTTCTATGGAAACGGGAATTGCTTTCTCGAACATTGCACCTTTTATAATATGAGGGATGGCGCAATTATTGTTGCTCCTTCTTCATAAAGTAGGAACACGTTGGGGATATGTGTTGAATAATTGCATTGTGGATGGAAATGAATTGGCTGATACAGAAAGTGTCAAGTTGGGGCGTCCCTGGCACAATTCTCCGATAGCTGTATATCTCAATACGATTTTTAATATAAAGATAGCTCCGGAAGGATGGACGGATATGGGAGCTATTCCTCAAATGTTTGCTGAATATAACAGTAAAGATAAGGAGGGGGAATACTGTAGATTTAAGTCAGCGTAAAACGCAATATACCTATCAGGATGAACAAGAGAATCCGGTGACAGGCATTTGTCAGGCTGTCCTTACGGCAGGTGAAGCAGCTCGGTATACGTATGAAAACGTTGTTCGTGAGGGCGATAATTGGGACCCGAAGAAATATATGGAACAAATATCCGCACCGGAAAATCTGAAAAGAGAAAACGGAATATTAAGTTGGGATGCTTCAAAAATATGCAATTTGTTATTTGGTAATTGCGAACGATGAAACTGTACAAATAACCAAGGAAACGTCTTGTAATGTTGAGGAAGGAAAGACATATCAGGTGAAGGCCGTTAGTGAGTATGGGTCTTTGAGTGAACCTTCAAAAGAGTGATGACAATTAAAACTTTAAAATATGAAAATGATAAGTAAAGTATTCAGTTGTATGTTGGCTTTTTCTTCTCTGTTGGGGAATGTGGAAGGACAAAACATCTATAGAATATGGTATGACAAACCCGCTTCTTATTGGGAAGAAGCACTCCCGGTTGGTAATGGACGGATTGCAGCAATGGTGTTCGGTGACCCTCAACTGGAACAAATACAGTTGAACGAAGAAACAGTGTCGGCGGGCTCTCCTTACCAGAACTATAATGAAGAAGCAAAAACGGCTTTGCCGGAAATGCGCCGGTTGATTTTTGAAGGAAAGTACGAAGAAGCGCAGAACATGGCGGCAACGAAGATTCTTTCACAAGTGGGGGAATGAAATGCCTTACCAGACAGTGGGTCGTCTGAATATTCGTTATCAAGATCACAAAAAAGGTAAATAATTACTATCGTGATCTGGATATAAGCAATGCAGTAGCTGTGACTCGCTACGAAGTAGACGGAGTGGAATTTACCGAAGAAACATTTGCATCATTTACCGATCAACTGGTTATCAGGCATATCAAAGCATCCAAACCGGGAACAATCAATTGCGAACTGTTTTTTAATACCCCGATGAGAGATCCGAAACGTAGTATTTATGGAAAGAAAGGTTTTGCGGCTGGAAGGTATTACGCATGGCAGCCGTTATTTTCCGGGTAAAGTGCACTATTGTGCCGATTTGGATGTGAAACATAAAGGTGGGAAAGTGATAACTGCCAATGACACGTTGCTTAGCGTTCAAGGAGCCAGTGAACTTACATTGTATATCTCGATGGCGACTAACTTTGTCAACTATAAAGATATATCGGGCGATCCGTATCAACGGAATAAAGCTTATTTGAAAAATGCAGCGAAAGATTATAGTAAAGCGAAAAGCCGCTCATATTGCTGCTTATCAGAAACAATTCAATCGTGTAACTTTGGATTTGGGTGAAACTTCCCAAGCCAATAAGCCGATGGATGTACGTATCAAGGAATTTTCTTCATCCTATGATCCGGCATTGATAGCATTGTATTTCCAGTATGGACGTTACTTATTGATTTCATCTTCACAGCCCGGATGCCAGCCCGCCAACTTGCAGGGTCAAATGGAATCATAACCCGGGTCCTCCCTGGAGCTGCAATTATACAACGAATATTAATGCTGAAATGAATTACTGGCCGGCGGAAATCACCAACTTGGCCGAACTTCATAAACCATTCATCCAGATGGTACGTGAATTGAGCGAGAATGGGCGTGAAGCTGCCAGTCGAATGTATGGTTGTCGTGGCTGGGTGTTGCATCATAACACGGATTTATGGCGCATGACAGGTGCGGTAGACCGTCCTTATTGCGGAACGTGGCCGGTGGCTAATGCATGGCTTTGCCAGCATTTGTGGGATCGTTATTTGTTTTCCGGTGATAAGAAGTATTTGGAGGAAGTATATCCGATGATGAAAAGTGCTTCGGAATTCTTTGTCGACTTTCTGGTACGCGACCCGAACACGGGTTATCTGGTTGTCACTCCTTCCAACTCACCCGAGAATTCTCCGCGCTGGATAAAGAAGAAAAAGTAATCTTTTTGCAGGAATCACGATGGATAATCAGTTGGTTTTTGATTTATTTTCAAATACATGCGAAGCTGCCAAAGTGCTGAACGCAGATACTGATTTTTGTGATACATTGAAGAATATGCGCCGGCAGTTGCCTCCGATGCAGGTAGGGCAGTACGGACAATTGCAGGAATGGTTTGAAGACTGGGATCATCCTAATGATCGTCACCGGCACATCTCTCATCTTTGGGGGCTATATCCCGGTTATCAGATTTCTCCTTATCGTTCTCCGGTACTCTTTGAAGCGGCAAAAAACACATTGATACAACGGGGAGATCCTTCTACCCGTTGGTCAATGGGATGGAAAAGTTTGTTTCTGGGCCCGTATGCTTGACGGGGGGATCATGCTTATCAGTTGATAAAGAATCAGCTGACTTATGTCAGCCCCTGAAATACAAAAAAGGACAGGGAGGCGGAACGTATCCTAATTTATTCGACGCGCATCCACCTTTCCAAATAGATGGTAACTTCGGTTTGCACGGCTGGTATTGCCGAAATGCTGGTGCAAAGTCATGATGGTGCGATTCATCTGTTGCCTTCATTGCCTTCGGAATGGAAGAGCGGGACAGTGAAAGGGTTGCGTGCCCGGGGAGGTTTTTTTGATTGATGAATTGACTTGGAAGGACGGTAAGCTGGTAAAAGCTGTGTTACGTTCGGAAACCGGAGGCAATCTGCGCCTGCGCTCTTACTGGAAATTGGCTGCTGAAGGAGCATTGTTGAAACAGAAGAAGGAAGAGGAAGCGAATCCGAACGCATTATTTAAAGTACAGCAAATCTCACGCCCGATGATTAGTGAAAAGCGCCTTTAAAAGGAGAGTGGCATTACGTGATACTTATTTGTATGATGTGGATACACGCGAAGGAGAGGTGATTATTGTTACAGTAAAATAAGACATTCTATATAAAAAGTCCACGCTTTTGCATAAATAATGAGTGGAAAACAGATGTAAAAGTGTGACTTTTGTAACATCAAAAATGAAACAAATTAATCAAGATAATACTATGGATGTACAAAGACATTTATTTTTGAGAAGATGCTTTGCGTATATATGTTGCTTGCTCTTGTGCTTTATAACGGCGACAACAGTATATGCACAGAAGGTATCTGTGAAAGGAACGGTGGTGGATACCAACGGCGATGCTATTATTGGTGCTAGTGTGAAGGTGTTGAAAAAAGTCCTCCGTCGGTACAATTACCGACTTGGATGGAAATTTCACTTTGTCTGTTCCCGAAGATGCAACAAAGTTGGAAATTAGTTTTGTAGGAATGAAATCAGTTGTTGCGACTGTGAAACCGGGCAAACATCTGAAAGTTGTGTTGGAAGAAGACAATCAGACTTTGGACGAAGTGGTAGTGGTAGGATACGGAACCTCACGTCGCGGAGATTTGACCGGTGCGATTTCTTCAGTGAGTGAGAAGGTTTTGAAGGATATTCCGATAACTTCTGCGGCTGCGGCTATTACAGGAAAACTGGCAGGTGTGAATGTAGTGGCTACTGATGGATCGCCCGATGCAACAATCCAGATTACAGTGCGTGGCGGTGGTTCTATTACCCAGGACAATTCACCGTTATATATTGTTGACGGTTTTCAGGTGAGTAATATCAATGATATTCCTCCCGGTGATATTCAGAGCATTGATGTTTTTGAAAGATGCTTCTTCTACCGCCATTTATGGAGCTAAAGGTGCGAACGGCGTTATTCTTGTTACTACAAAAAGCGGTAAGGCGGGAAAAACAGAAGTCTCATTCAATGCTCACTGGGGTGTCAGTAATGTGTATAATCTGACGGGGGTACTTTCACCTTACGAATACTACTGTTTTCAGAAAGAGCTTGATCCGGGCACCTCTCTGACCAGTAGCATTAATTCGATGTATGGACGTTGGGACGACCGCAATATTTATCGTTCGGTAGAAGGCACGAACTGGCAGGATAAAGTATATGGAAACACCGGATTCAAACAAAGCTATAACGTTGGTATAACAGGAGGAACGGATGCTACATTGCGTTATAATTTGAGTTATACGCGGGATGATGAGAAGTACATTATGCTCAACTCCAATTATGTGAGGGATAACTTGAGTGTGAAGATGGATAAAAAGTTGAGTAACAAATTGAAGTTTGAGTTTTCCAGCCGTTTGACTAGAATGGTGATTGACGGTGCGGGTACCAATGGAGGTAAATTGAGAGATGCCGTTCTTTTTTCTCGCCAATCAACAGCCTTGCAAGTATAGATGCGGCAGATGCTTTGGGGGGTGAAATTGATTACTCGGATGATGCATTGTTATCATCATTGAATGATCCTGTATATAATACGGTGAATGAGTATAAGAAGCAAAACCAGTTTTCTACAACTTATAATGCCGGCTTTAACTGGGAAATTGTTAAAGGATTGACTTATCAGCTGAAAGGTAGTTACGCATATACTTATAATTATACCGATAATGTCTGGCTAAAGAAAACCGGAGAGTCGAGTTCCAACGCTGGTCAGCCCGTAGCCAAACGTACGGATGAGAAAGGTGCACGATGGAACTTGCAGAACATATTGAGTTACCGGTTCTCTCTGAAAAAGAATCACCGCCTTGATCTGATGGCCGGACATGAAATGGTGAGTAATTACAGAAATCAGATGATTGCCTCATCCAAATATTATCCTATGGATTTTACGGCGAGCGAAGTGTTGGCTATGTGGAACTATGGAGAATCCCAACCAACGTATACCACTCTTGGTGAACCTTCCCGTACGGCATCTTACTTCGGTCGTTTAAACTATGCTTTCAAAGACCGGTACATGTTCACTTTTACAGCCCGTGCCGACGGAACGAATGTGTTCGCTCCTGAAAACCGTTGGGGATTTTTTCCCGGGTATGGCATTGGCATGGCGCATTTCCCAGGAAAAATTTATGAAGCAGACGGAAGACTGGCTGGATAATCTGAAACTTCGTGTGAGTTACGGGTCAGTTGGTAATGCGCGTGTCAATTCATACTGGAGACAGGATTATAAAATGGAATCTTCTGCCAATAGGCAATATTATCTGAATGAAACAGTACAGAGTGCCCTGAAATTGCAGAACACCTTGCGGAACGAGAATCTGACTTGGGGAGACGAAGTTATCCTCTAATGTGGGGAATAGATGCCAGCCTCTTTAATAGCCGTTTGAATGTGACGGTTGACTTCTATAATGATATAACGAAAGATTTAATCTTACGCATGGATCTTCCTTCAAATTCGGGATATGAATATCAGTATCAGAATGTAGGCCGCAGTACGAACAGGGGAGTTGAACTTACGCTTAGCGGAACGATTATCAATAGTAAAGATTTCTATCTGGGCGCTAACTTCAATATATCATTCAATAAAAATATAGTGAATAAACTGGATGGAACGGCAACCGTATTGAGTGCGCAATCCAACTGGCGACCGGATATCGGCTCTGATGATTTTCGTGCTATTGTAGGTCAGGCGGTAGGACAGATTTATGGTTTCGAAGTAGAGGGCTTTTATTCTGTAGACGACTTTACGTTTGATGAGAATACGAAAAAATGGATACTGAATGAAGGGGTAGTAGACGACAGGGCTTTGTTCTCTAATGACCTGCCTAACTTTGGTCCTGGCTTTATCAAACTGAAGGATCAGAATAATGACGGTGTGATCGATGCGGATAATGACCGTAAAGTGATCGGTAGTGTACAGCCAAAAAGCATATTGGCGGATTCGGGCTGAATGCTGCATGGAGAGGGTTTGACTTTGCGGCAATGTTCAACTGGTCATATGGCAATAAAGTATATAATGCCAATAAGATTATGGCATCCACTCACACGAATCGTAAATATAATAATATCAGAGATTTTATGAGTTTGGAAAACCGTTGGTCGATTATTGATCCGGAAACGGGTGCCAATGTAATGTATGGTAATGACGCCAATCCGGAACGCTTTGTTGAAATCAATTCCAAAAGCCTCTATCTGGATGCCTATGATGGGACGTACGCTTGTGACGGACTGGGCGATTGAAGACGGCTCTTTTTTTGCGTTGTAGTAACCTGACGTTAGGGTATACGCTTCCGGTTACTGTGACTCGTAAGCTAGGAGTCAAGAACCTGCGCGTGTATGCTACGGCCAATAACCTGTTTTGCTGGACAGCTTATTCCGGACAGGATCCTGAAGTGAGCACACAACGTTCTACCCCTTTGACTCCGGGTGTGGATTATTCTGCATATCCGAAAGCACATTCTTATGTATTCGGTCTTAATGTTACTTTTTAATACTTGAAAAATGAAAATACAGAAACTATTTTTAGCGGTTTTATCCTCCTCTGTGTTATGCACTTCGTGTATGGATAATTTTTTTGGATACCGAAAGTCCTTCTATTCCAAGTGATGAGAATCTGTTTAAATCGACAGCTCTGACGGAAGCAGCCCTGATGGGTGTATATGCGACAATGACGGACACCTATATATATGGTCAGAAACTGTGTGTGTCAACTGGCAGGGAGCTTCTGACGTGGAGGTTGGCTCGGGTGCGTTTTCTACGGAAAACTATAATTCGACACTTCGTGATGAAGGTGCTGGCAATTTTTATGACGATAATTATAACCGGAATACCAGATGGGACAAACTTTATTATCTGGCAGAATCCGCCACTACTATCGTAGATGGTATACGTCGGTCACCGTTGATGCAATCTACTTCGGACAAGGCTGCCATGCGTAGATATTTAGGAGAGGCATTAGCACTAAAAAGCGTTAGGCTATTTTGAATTGATCCGTTATTGGGGAGATGTGCCATATAAAGAGCATGCGTCTGAAAGCGGATTGGGAAATGTCTATATAGGAAAAGTGGATCGTGATATTGTTTATAATTATATCATAGAGGATTTGAAAGAGGCAATTGAATATCTGCCTTGGATGGGAGAAGAATCATATACGGTAGAACGCATGAATAAAGGTTTTGCCAAAGGACTGCTGGCAAAGGTAGCGCTATTTGCTGGAGGATGGTCTGTACGGGATGGAAATCAGTTTCCGGACTTGATGTGGAACATCATCCGACCATTCCGAAATGAACGGATATTTCGTCGGTCGCCCTAAGAATTGGAAATATTATTATGAACTGGCTGCCAAACAGTGTGCGGAGATTTTGGGAGCGACTGATAATCCTCATGAGCTTGATCCCAGTTATGAGAATATTTGGTCTACTGTCAATCATCTGGAATACAACAAGTATAATGAAAACCTGTTTGAAGTTGCTTTTGGTGAAGGACAGAATGGAGATGTGGGGGCCACGATGGGATACAACCTGAACAGAGGGGTTTTTAATACCACCCAAGGTATGGGAGGGGCAGGATATGCGGCTACTACTGCTTACTATTTTTATTCATTTGATCCGGCAGACACCCGTCGGGATGTTACTTGTGTTTTCCAGGAATATATCAATGAGAATGGAAAAAAATAAGGAAGTTATTCGCTGTAATCCATTAGGAGTGGCTTGTGGTAAATGGCGTTGGTATTGGATGACTGATAATTATATGAAAGTCCGTTTCCCGAAAGCTAATTCACGTATTGCTACTGGTATCAACTGGATTTTGATGCGGTATTCAGATATTTACCTGATGTTTGCGGAGGCTCAAAATGTATTGACAGGACCGGATGCAGTTAGTCCGATTGCCGGTATGTCTCCCCGACAGGCTTTGGAAAAGGTTCGTGAAAGAGCATTTGGTACTGGTGCTCCCGAAATCACGCAGTATGACGCGGATTTCTTCACGGCTATTGTCAATGAACGGGCATGGGAGTTTGGATGTGAATCTATTCGTCGTCAGGATTTGACACGTTGGGGATTGTTGGCGGAGAAAATAGAAGAGATGAAAATAGGTCTTTGTATGTTGTATGACTACAAGCCGGTGACTATTTTCGGGAAGACTTATCAAGTGGATGAAATACCGAGAAAAATCTATTATAAATATGAAGACTCTGATAATCCGGAATACATTGATATGTCGTCTGTTAACTTCAATGAGGATATGGGAACCGGTACTGCTTCTGCATCAAAAGGACAGTATGAGTGCAACTGGATCAGTATGCAGGTGACATTGAATAAGGATGGTGATATAAATGCAACCCTGAATACTAATTATGTGAAAACAATGGCTAGAATATTGGTTTGCGGTACAGGGCTGAATGCGTCTTACGACTATTCGAATTTGTTTGGCAGGCTGAACTGGGGCGGTGAAGCCGAAGCGGAGTTCCGTAAATATTCTGTTGGTAATGGAGTGTGTAATTATCGCCATGTATTCGCTATTTATTATGAGGATGTCAATAAGACGCAAGGGTATGTTTCTAATTCGTATGGTTATAAATAATTAATGGTAGGAAAAGATGAAAAGACTAGTTAATAGATTATCCGGAGCATGCCTGTATGTACTATTGGCTTTGATAGTGGGTATGTCTTCCTGTGAGGACGATGCCAATGACTGGACAGTTAATAAGAACTATGATGCTTTGTTCCGTCCGTTGACGTTCGATAAGTCGGCTACCGATGCGACTTCGGTTACATTAAGATATTCGCAGATTGTGAATGCAAAAAGTCTATATTTTTGAGTTTTATACGGACAGCTTGGAGTTTAATGCGGAAAATTATGTAAGGACAGATACGATTCTGAAAGATACATTGACTGTATTTTTCAGAGAGTAATACGCCTATGAGGGTGGAATATCGTACTTTGTTTCAGGAGTTCAACGGTTCTACGCAATATTCTGTTCGTATGAAAGGAGAAGATGCGCAGGGAAAGGCAAGCACTTATGTCAGTGTAGCATTTAAAACTCCGGATGAGCAATTATTTACCGGAGTGGAAGTTACAGCTAATTCCCGCAACCTTGACATGGGAAGAAACGAACAGGGTAACTCATCTGACGTTGGCTCAAATGGTGGATACGAAATATGGTGAGGAAAAACAGATTGATTTGACTTCGGAAGATATAGCGGCTTGTTCAAAAACACTCTCCGAATTGGAGAATGGAGCGACCTATCGTGTTCGGATTTATAATAATGATGCATTACGTGGTTCGTATGTATTCAAGACACTGGGATTGGGTGGTAGCGAAATCCTTTTGTGGAGGCTACGGAAACCGGAGTCATTGATTTAAGTACATTGTTATCTAATTTTGTGAAAGAGAAAGAATGTAGCAATGTAACTGTCCAACTTACTCCGGGGGCGGTGTATAAGGTAAGTGAACTAAAGATTCCGGGATTGGATAATATTTTGTTTACCAGTACGGAAGCTAATGAAAATAATCGTCCACAGCTTATTGTGACTAATAAAAATATCATTGGCTTCTCCGATACAGTCTCTGTCATTCGAGTTTGTTTGCCTGAATGGAAATGGCGAGGCCAGTTATATGACGGATTGGAAAAAATAGTTCTTATGCCCAGTCTATTTCATTTACAGGATGTGCTATACAGAACATAAAACGTACGCTTGTAACGTATTAGCGATGGAAGTGGTGTGTTCATGACGGATATTACGATTGATAACTGTGTCATATCCGAAGTTGGTACGGACGGATATGGAATGATTAATTTCGGAAAAAATATCGATCAGTTGGAAAAGGTTTCTATAACGAATAGTACATTGATTAATATTGGTGACCAGTTGATGGACGTGAAAGGGGGAATCGGTGATGTGATATTGGAAAATTGTACTTTCTATAATTCTATGGATGCTAAGAAGGAATTGCCTAAAGTTTTCCGTTTCGATAATGCGGCAAGTACTCCGCCTTCTCCGAAATCTGCGACAATGCGGAATTTGATTTTCTCCGGTCCGAACAAAGGAAAGAAAATGAATAGTGGAAATGGTGCTTATGACATTTTGAACTTCTCTGATAATTGTTATATCACCTCCGACCTGCAGGAAGGCAATAACAGGTTTGAAGAAATAACGAGAATAAAACAAAGCTCGGATGACTTGTTCGTTGATCCATTAGGAACGGTGATTTCCATATTAAACCGGGAGCCGGGTTCGCCGGAACGGGTAATGCTGGTGATCCACGTTGGTATTAATTGATCCTATACTTGTTAGGTATAAAGAATATCATGAAGAATATTGTATTATCAATTTTATTGATGAGTGCCTGTGCAATGATTTATGCACAGGCGGACTCATCGCCTTATCAGGCTATTGTAGCTGTTGATGGTAGTGGAGATTATAAAACGGTTCAGGAAGCAATCAATGCTGTACCTGACGGACAGACGAAACCTTGGTTGATTCTGATAAAGAATGGCTTGTATAATGAGCAGGTGATTATCCCTAAGAATAAGCCATACGTACATTTAATAGGCCAGGATAAGGATAAGACCATTATTCATTTAAACTTGAATGTTGGTAGTAAACTGACCGGTAAAGAAATAGGTGGAAAAAACAGCTTATTGGGAACACTCGGTTCATAATCCTTCCTCTCCAGTTTATAAATACGAGGGATCGGTAGTGGTGGTAAAAGGAGACCACTTTTATACGGAAAAACATTTCGTATGTGAATGACTGGGGAGTTTTATCAGATAATGGTCCGCAGGCTTTGGCGATGAATAGTCAGGCAGATTGTGCATCGTTTTATAACTGTAAGTTCCGTTCTTTTCAGGATACTTGGATGACTACCAATAAGAAGTCAGTCGTCATTATGTGAAAGATTGCTGGATAGAAGGCGCGGTAGACTATTTTTATGGTGGTGGTGATGTGTTGCTGGAAAACTGTACGCTTTATAATGTACGGAGTGGAGCAGTAATAGTGGCTCCTTCCCATAAAGATGCTAAATATGGTTATGCTTTTCGTAATTGCACTATAGATGGAAACAGTGAAGCGGCTGACGGACGTTTGAAGTTGGGGCGTCCATGGCATAATAATTCGAAGACGGTGTATATCAATACCATCATGCTTATCCCTGTCGCTGATGAAGGATGGACGAATATGGGAACGGTTCCCGGAATTTTTGCCGAATACAATAGTCGTGATGCACAGGGTAATGTGTTGGATTTAAGTAAACGCAAAAACGGAATATCAATATAAAGACCGCCAAACCGGTAAGGAAGTATCGGGTACCTGTCAGGCAACTATAACGAAAGAGGAGGCGGACAAATATACGTACGAAAATATGATTCCGGGTAATGATGGCTGGAATCCGCGTATTATGATGGAGAAATTAGGAAGTCCGCGCAGTCTGGTTTATCAGCAAGGCACTCTTAAATGGAATCCTGTGAAGAATGCGATCGGATATATTGTATATGATGGAGAACAGATTCTCGGAACGACTACTGATACCTCTTTTCCGGTGTCGGAAGTGAATTATGCTTTGAAGGTATCTGCCGTGAATCAATATGGAACGCAAGGTAAAAAAGGTGTATTGTAATTGAATATAGAAAACTGGTAAGGAAAGGGGAGGTGCTTATGAGGCATCTCCCTTTCTTTCTTTATATTCTGTAGGAGTGACTCCCATGATTTTTTTTGAAGCGCCTGCTAAAGTACTTCGGGTCATTGAAACCGGTCATATAAGCAATTTGGGAGAAACTGTATTCACTTTTTTCAATTAGCTGGGCGGCTCGTTTGATGCGCATTTCACATACGAAATCTACCGGAGTCAGCCCAACAATGGATTTTAATTTTCGGTAGAATACCGTACGGCTTAACATTAGTTTGTTGGCGAAGTCGTCGATGGTGATATCTGTATTATCCATTTGTTCCTCCATAAACGCCATTACTTGTTGCATGAATTGTTCATCGTATGGGAGTCACTTGAGGTTGTGAAGGCTCCCACCCATTTATATGATCCTCTTCTTGAGTATGCTCTGACAGTTTCGATAAATATAGATCTTGTAGCTGTTTACGCTGACGGAGCAGCGACAAGATTCTGGTTTTTTAAGTATGTAGAGCTGAATGGTTTGGTAATGTAGTCATCGATACCTTGTTCCAGTCCTGCTATCCGATCATCTAAAAGAAGATTTTTTGCTGATAGTAATATAATAGGAATATGGCAGGTGTCATGATCGGCTTTGATTGCTTTCACCATGTCTAATCCATCCATGACCGGCATCATAACATCACTGATTATCAGATCCGAATGTACTGCTGTGCATATTTTAATCCTTCTTTTTCCATTTGTTGCTTCGAGAACAGTGTAAGTCTCTGACAGGATATTCCATAGGAAATGACGTAATTCATTGTTGTCTTCGACAATAAGAATGGAAGTTTTTTCATCCCTCTGCGTCGGTTTTATTTTCATTCTCTGCGTATGCTGCCTTGAAGGATGTACTATCCGAATCTTCTTCAGTAGCTTGTATCGTCGGTGAATTATTGTCACTGTCGGATAAAATAAATTCGGTTTGTTGATCGTCTGCAAATGCTTTTTTTCTTCCTTAGGAAGTGTGACAATGAATTCACTTCCACTTCCCGGCTCGCTTTTCACTTGGATATTTCCGTGATGTAATTCTATTAATTCGCGTACTAGTGAAAGCCCAATGCCGGATGAGGGCTGCAGGATATTGTATTGTGCCAGTGTTTCAAATCGATAAAATAGGGGTTGTTTGCTTTTTCGGGAGCAATGCCAATGCCTTCATCAGATACGGAGATGGTGACTTGCTCGAACCTGTTATCATATTTACCGTTACTTTCTTCCCGTTCGGTGTATATTTGAAGGCATTTGAAAGTAGATTGAAGAATATCTTTTCAAATTTGTCACGGTCTACCCATGCGTATATTTTTGTCTGTATTAGTTTGAAGTTGGAAATCAATTCTCTTTTTTTTTTTTGCTATAAGGTGGAAGCTTTCCATTATCTTCTGTAATTGGGAAACGAGTTCTGTCTTTTCTACCAACACTTTCATCTTCTTATTTTGGATTTTGCGGAAACCAGTAGTTGATTAACCAGACGAAGCATACGTTCTGTGTTTTTATGTACCAAATTTAGATGTTCCCGAACTGTCGGAGATTGCTTCATGCGCTAGAATTTCTGATACAGGGCTGGATATTAAAGTTAAGGAGTGCGTAATTCATGTGAAATATCAGTGAAGAAACGCAGTTTGATATTGGATAAATGTTGTTCCAGATCAACCTGATGCCTGCAAACGGTAGATATAGAACAGGATGTATACAATGATAGTGGTGAATAAAACGAACATGACAATATAGAATAACCATGCAGTATGTTCCCAAAAAGTGGGCCAAAAACATGAATGGGGAGAGTGCGTATGGGGTTATTTTATCCATACCCGTCGCTATTGCTGGAACGGATTTGCAGTTGATATTCTCCTCGGTAAATTCTATAAATATCGCAGCGTTATCGGCTGTTCCAGTTCTTCTCCAGGCCTTGCAGGCGATAGGCGTAGGCCCGATGGCATCGATTTCGCCATAATCAATGGCTGCAAATTGAAAGGTGACATTACGTTCCGGAAGGATTTGTCTCCAGTTCTTTATGTCACTGCTAAATACGTAACCGAACGAAGAT
>VOFK01001959.1_pt1 | contig 14908 bp, 18 predicted proteins | sample 5384121 | NCBI WGS metagenome assembly VOFK01 (sample SAMN12384730, study PRJNA508395) | human gut metagenome | isolation source: healthy gut J | host: Homo sapiens | reverse complement strand
TGACCCGCCGGAGATTCGAACTCCGGACACCCTGCTTAAAAGGCAGGTGCTCTGCCGACTGAGCTAGCGGGTCAGGTGGCAGGGATGGCAGGATTTCGAACCTACGCATACAGGAGTCAAAGTCCTGTGCTCACCGCTTGGCGACATCCCCGTACGCGATTCGGCAAAATCCTGTATAAAAAAAAAATGGGGTGAGTGAAGGACTCGAACCCCTCGGTCTTCGTGAGCCACAATCGACGCGTTAGCCAACTACGCTACACCCACCATATATCTTTTGCTGACTGCCACCTTCCGGTGCGGCATGGTACGCCAGGAGGGACTTGAACCCGCGACCACTGGCTGAAGGCAGTTGCTCTATCCAGCTGAGCTACTGGCGCATAATGGAGCGGGTGATTTGAATCGAACCCGCGTCCCCAGCTTGAAGGCTGGTGCCCTGGCCGTTGTGCTACACCTGCGGCACTCTGACAAATTCAGCCTTAGAATCATACCATATCGGGGCCGGAGTGTCAAGGGCTTTTTTTGCTTTTTTGGGGCTTTGCTGCTCATCTGGCGCTGCCGGGCGGCTGGCCGAACTGGCGGCGGTAGGCGCGGCAGAACGCCGAATAATCCCCGAAAGCCGCAGGCGCCCGCCGCCTGCAGGACCGGCATACCGGCGGCGATCTGCTCGCGGGCCAGGACGAGGCGCTTGCCGGTCAGGTAGGCGTGGATGGTATAGCCCGTCTCCGCGCGGAAGCGGCGCATCATGTGGTATTTGCTGATATAGAACCGGGCGGCCAGATCGTCGATGGAGATCTGCTCGGTCGGGTTCTGAGACAGGTACTGCATGATGGCGGCGATCTTTTCGTCGGCCGCGAGGCTCGGGACGGCCTGCGGCTGCGCGTCCATGCTGCGCCGGAGCAGGATCAGCAGCTGCACCAGAATGGCCTGGGCGAGTGCGCTCTGGCCGAAGCCGGGCTGCTGCGCCTGCTCGAGATTGGCGAGCGTCTGCCGCAGCGCCTGCCGGTCGTCCTGCGGGCGCAGGACGAAGCGGAAGCTCGTCTTGGCCAGCGTGAAGCAGCTGTCGAGCGGGCAGTCCGCCCCGCCCGCGCGGGACAGAAACTCCGCCGACAGATACAGGATCACGCGCTCATACGGCGCGCCCGGCGCGGCCTCCGGCCGGTGGACGCAGCCCTGCGGGACCAGGATCACGTCGCCCGCCTCGAGCGGATAGCTCCGCCCCTCGAGTCCGTAGCTCGACGTACCGCCGAGGAAGAAGATCAGCTTGTGGAAGGTATGGTAGTGCCAGTCGAGTTGCTCCTCCATCGGTCCTTTCAGGTGGAACAGGCGGAAATCCTCGCGCAGATAGCCGCGCTGCACATATTCCGGCTGCGGCATGGTCTTCCTCCTTCCCATAGGTGTCTCTGACTCAAGGGTGTATCTGAAACCTGACAATGTGCCCGGCGGGATCCGGTTACACCCTATACTATACAAAAGGCGCTGCGGAGATCCGCAGCGCCTGGAATGTCTGATTCAGTCCATATATCTTGCGATATATTCCGGAGCCTCCGCCGCCTCGCCTGCGATAGTCAGGGGTGAAGGCCACGCTGTTTTCCGCGGAAAAACGACGCTGCACCAGTCAAGGAAATTCTCGGTTTCCTTGGGGTCGCTGTCCTGCGACAGCTTGTAAAGGTTGTCGATAAAAATATGCGTGATATCAAAGTTTCCCGCGTGCAGGCCGCTGATAAAGCCGCGCAGGAACGGATAACCGCCGTAAGCGTATTCCTTGATGTCGATGAGCCGAACCTTGTGGTCGACGTCGAAGCGCAGTGTATCGCCCTTCTCGATGCAGACGATGCTGCCGGATTCGCGCTGAACTGCCTGATTGAGAGCGCCGATGAGCAGCTTCGTCTTGCCGGAGCCTTCGGGGCCCATCATAATATTGACCATACGTGCATTCCTCCTTTTCTCATGTGGTCAGATTCATTGTACCAGCTTTTCTCCGGAAACACAAGAACATACTTGTGAAAAAGATTGTAAAAATGGTCCGCCGCGCTGCGGCTCATTCCAGCGCTTTCTGCAGCAGCGCGGCCGTCTGCGCGCGGGTGGGCGAGGAAAATTTCCGGTCGAAGGGCGAAAGCCCGTCCGTCGCGGCGCACAGCGCCGCCGTCAGTTCGAAGAAATAAAACAGTTCGCCAAGCTGCGGCGCGTCCAGCGTCTGGGCTGAAAGCACGATCAGCGGCACGTCGAGCGACGCGTGCGTCTGCACGAGCGCGTCGAACATTGCGCCGTCCGCCTCGTCCACCGCGTGGCCGGAGAGATATAGCCGAGCCCGTCGTAGTCCTTCCAGTCGAGCTCGATCTTACGCTTTCTGGCCGGCAGCGGCACGCGCAGGAAGGTCTCGAACGCGCTCCGGCTCCCGGCGAGCATCGCATCCATCGCGTCCAGGCTCCCCCGGCAGCTCCGCCGGGACCGGCAGCACGCCGTAGCCGCCGCGGCAGCTGCGCCGGGCGGTATTGCCCGCGAGCCAGCGGGCGAAGGGCAGCAGCGCAGGCTCAAACACGCCCAGAAATTCCGTTCTCCGCGCCCGGAGCTCCAGCGCGTGCCGCGCGCCGGCGTACATCCAGGCGGGGTTTTCAAATGCGCGCAGGTCATAGTCGTGATACGCCTGCTCCGCGCCCTCGAGCAGGGCCAGCGGCTCGATCCCGGCCGCCGCCATCGGCAGAAGCGCCGCGGGCGAGAGCGCGGAATCCGCGCAGCCGAGCTGCGCGGGCTGCGGCAGGAAGGTATAGCCCTCCTCCTTTGCCATCGTGTGCAGAAGACTGCCCTGCGGCGCGCAGACGAAGATATGCTGCCGGGCCTCCGGCCCATAACGCCGGTCAAGCAGCCAGCGCACAGCGCGCGAGGCGACGCCGCACTCGATGCTGACGGCGTCCTGCGCCGTCAGGAGCAGGCAGAAATTCCCCCTCGAGCCGGGTGCACAGCTGCTCGTAGGCGCTGGCGGACAGGCTCGTCCCCGCGAAGATCAGCTCCAGCCCGGAGGCGGCCCCGAGCGCGCGGATGGCCGCCTGCGCGGCGGCGGGCGCGTCCCCGCTGCCGACGATGACCAGCGTGTCGCCGAGCTCCGCGATCCGCTCCGCGGCCTTGCCGATCGACAGCACCGCGCGGGCCATCACGCCCTCCGGCGCGTTCAGCCAGCCCAGAAAGTCCGGGCCGTCCGGCTGGTTGGTCCGCAGCTGCATATGCGCGTCAAACAGGTCCTTCTCTCCGGAAAGCAGATCCGGCAGACTGACGCTGCCCCAAATATTAGATAACTCGACGTCGATCATCGCATGCGCCTCCTTTTCTTTTGTCTACTATACTACACTTTGGGAAAAAACGCAAAAAGAATCCGAAGGCTTTCGGGAAAGCCTTCGGTCCGGCCTTACTGCGAGAAGCAGATCTTCCCCAGCAGCTCCGCCCAGAGGTCCAGGAAGGTGCGCGCGGGGATCTCCGCCGGGGCGACGAGGGGGATCTCGGCGACAGTCTCGTCTCCGGCGGTGACGGTCATGCGGCCGAGCTGCTGCCCGGCCGCGACCGGCGCGCGGACCGACGCGTCCGTCTCCACGGACGTCCGGATCTGCGCTGCGCGCGCCTTTTCCAGCAGGAGCGGCGCGTCGCTCTGCGGCACGGGGGTCACGAATTCCTGCGTGCCCAGCACGACCGGGACGGGCGGGATGCCGTCTTCCGGCTCGGGCGTGACGAGCGCGTAGTTGGAAAAGCCGTAGTTGAGCAGGGCTTTGGCCGATTCAAAGCGGTCGACCGAGCTTTTGCAGTGCATAACGACCGCGATCAGCTCCATCCCTCCACGCTCGGCAGAGGCGGACAGGCAGTAGCCCGCCTGCGAGGTATAGCCGGTCTTGAGCCCCGTCGTGCCGTCATAGAAGCGGACGAGCTTGTTCGTGTTGGACAGGCCGAACTGGCCGTTCCGCACGGTGTCCATCCAGATCGTGGTGTACTGCTTGATCTCGTCGTGCTGCAGCAGCGCGCGGGACATGAGGGCGATATCGTAGGCGGTGGTGAGGTGCGTGTCCGCGTCCGGCCCGTCGTCGAGCCCGGTGCAGTTGACGAAATGCGTGTCGGTCATGCCGAGCTCCGCCGCGCGGTCATTCATGCGCGAGACGAAGGCTGCCTCGCTCCCGGCCACGTGCTCGGCCAGTGCGCAGGCGCAGTCGTTCGCGGAGGAGACGACGACCGACTTGAGCATCTCCGTCAGCGGCAGCTGCTCGTTTTCCTCGAGATAGATCTGGCTGCCGCCCTTGGCGGCGGCCGCGGCGGAGGTGGTGACGGTATCGTCCCAGCCGATGGAGCCGCTCTCCAGCGCCTCCATCACCAGCAGCAGCGTCATCACCTTCGTCACGCTGGCCGGGCGGAGCTTCTCATGGGCGTTGGATTCATACAGGACCTGTCCGGTCTGCTTCTCCATCAGGATGCACGACGGCGCGGGCAGCTCCAGATCCTCTGCCGCGGCCGTCAGCGACAGCCCCGCCAGGAGCGCCAGCGCCAGACCGATACAGACCAGCCTCTTTTTCATAAAAAATCACCCTTCCGTTTCATTTGTACAAGCGTATGAAACGGGAGGGTGCAATATCACTGGTTTCGTTATTCCGCGGCCGGGTCACAGAGGAAGCTCTGGATGTCGGCGAGGAAGCGCTCGCAGGAGACCTGCTCCGGCAGGACGACCCGTACCGGCGCTTCGAGCGGCAGGGCGCACAGGCTGAGGATGGATTTTGCGTCGAGCCGGGATCCCTGATAGTCAAAATGGACAGGAAACGGCTGACGGTTGGCGATCGTGGCGAACTGGGCCAGTTCGTTCACGGAGTGAAACTGAACGGTATATTCTCTCACGGAAAATCCTCCTGCAATGGGCTGTACAACCGGGGCGGCTTCAGGTATAATAAAGCGGCAAAGCGTCAGTGGACAACGGATCGATCGTTCAAAAAACAGAAGCAGGAACCAGTATCAGTTCTGCTATTATTTAGTATAAACGAAAAAGATATTTTATACTATCCACAAAAAATACAAACCTTTTTTGTGCACAATCAATACTTTTTGGTGGTTTTACCTATGAAATTTGCATGTTACGCTGGGCTGCAAGGTCAACCAATACGAGACGCAGGCGATGGAGCAGCTGCTGGTGCAGAGCGGGCATACCCTCGGCAGCTTTGACGAGATCTGCGACGGCTATATCATCAATACCTGCACCGTCACAGCCGTTTCCGACAAGAAATCCCGCAACGCCATCCGGCGCGTGCGCAAGCTGAATCCGGCCGCCGCCGTCGGCGTGTGCGGCTGCTACGCCCAGAGCAGCCCGGACGAGATCCGCAAGCTGGACGTCGACGTGCTCATCGGCACCGACGGCCGCGAGGCCTTCGTCCGGCACATGATCGAAGCTGCTGCCACGCGCCAGAAATGGGAGCGCGTGGACGACGCGGGCCAGCCGCGCGCGTTTGAGATCCTGCCCGCGGGCGGGCTTGCCGCGCGGACGCGGGCACTTTTAAAGGTCGAAGACGGGTGCAACAATTTCTGCACCTACTGCATCATCCCCTATGCCCGCGGCCGGGTGCGCTCTATGCCGCTGCAGGCCGCGGTGGAGCAGGCAAAGGGCCTTGCCGCCGAGGGCTACCGCGAGATCGTCATCAACGGCATCGAGATCTCCTCCTGGGGCTGGGAGTGGAAGGACGGCAGCTGCCTGCGGCAGCTGCTGGCGGCGCTCTGCGCGGCGGTCCCCGCGGTCCGGATCCGCCTGGGCTCGCTGGAGCCGCGCACCATCGACGAGGACTTCTGCAAGACGCTCTGCGTCTACCCCAATCTCTGCCCACAGTTCCACCTGAGTCTGCAGTCCGGCTCGGATACCGTCCTGCAGCGGATGCACCGCCGGTACGATACCGCGCGGTATCTCGAAAGCGTCCGGCTGCTGCGGCAGTATTTCCCCGGCTGCGCCGTCACGACCGACCTCATTGTCGGCTTCCCCGGCGAAACGGAGGAGGAATTCGGCCAGTCGCTGGACTTTTTGCGGACCTGCGGCCTTTCGATGTTCCACATCTTTCCCTACTCCCGCCGCAAGGGGACGCCCGCCGCCGCCATGCCCGGCCAGATCCCGAACGCCGTCAAGGAGCGCCGCGCCGCCGAAGCCGCGGCCGTCGCCGCCGAGCTTGAGACGCAGTATCATACCGCCCTGCTCGGCACGACGCAGCAGGTCCTGTTTGAGCAGGAGGAAGACGGGCTCTACGCCGGCCACGCCATGAATTACGTCAAGGTCTATGTACAGGCCGCGGACCTGCATAACGAGATCCGCGCCGTTCGCATCACCGAACTCTGCCGCGACGGAGTCTTTGGGGAATTAGAATAAGCAATACGGCCCGATCGCCTCGCCGAAGGCCAGATACCGCACACCGTCGTCCAGAAAGACCGCCAGCAGCGCGATGCCGAGCCAGCCGCAGAAATACTGCGGGCAGATCTGCCCGCGGAAGTTGTGCGGCAGCCCCCGGTAGTCCCAGACGGCATAGCTCCGGTTGAACAGAAAGCCGAACAGCAGCTCCGACGCCGTGATCACGCAGGCGCCGAGCAGCATCTGCGCCGTCAGCGGCAGCCCCGGCGCCCACTCGTTGAGCATCCCGATCAGCACCGTGCACAGCCCGCCGCAGAGGAACATGCTCCCGTGCGACCGCCCGCGCCAGAGAAGCTCGATGCACACATACACGCTCCCGCCGGCAAGCGGGAGCAGGAAAAAATGCCGCAGATCCATTCTCTTCCCTCCCGCAGCTAGTATGCGCAGTCCGCGCCCGGAAACACGGAAAAAATTTAAGAAAAAGCGCAAAGATGCAGTTGACAAATCTCTGAATATCCTTTATAATACATCGTGCCCGTGAGATACGGCACATTTATGGCGGCATAGCTCAGTTGGTAGAGCATTCGGTTCATACCCGGAGTGTCATCTGTTCGAGTCAGATTGCCGCTACCAGGCCCGTTGGTCAAAAGGTTAAGACACCGCCCTTTCACGGCGGTAATATGGGTTCGATTCCCGTACGGGTCACCATGATTGCCGAACACTATAGATGAAATGGCGAAAAAGCCAGTCGTCTCAAGGTGTTCGGCAATTTTTTATTCTCAAAATTCTTAGGTAACTCCATAGATGAAAGTAAGCGTCAAATAGTCCTGAACCTTTCCTTGCGTGGTAAGATGGAAGAAAACACACAAGGGAGATGGCTTCATGGTAAATGAACTGGCCTGTTTGAACTGTGGGAAGGGCTTCATTCCAACCTGCCACATCACGCGGCAGAAATTCTGCAGCAGTGAATGCCGTGTGAGGTACAATAACGCAAAGCGGTACTACACGGACACGCCGGTCAACGAATGCCCGGAATGCGGAACGCCAATTGAGCAGAGCGGCGAAGCCGGGCAATGGCGGCGGTTCTGCGGAAAACACTGCCGCCAGCTGTACCATTATAAGAAATGGCAGGAAAAGCAGCAGGCAAATTATCGGCCGCCCGTTCAGATCTGCCCGAACTGTGGAAAAGACTTTCAGCCGGAATGGGGGCCCGGTATGCAGCGCCGTTTCTGCGGCGACGCCTGCCGTATCCAGTGGTGGACGGACTACCGGAGAGCAAATCCGTCTTTGGAAGAAAAACCTCTGTGGTGCGAATGCTGCGGGCAGGCGCTGCGTATGGATCAGAAGAAGTATTGCAGCCGTGCCTGCTATCTCAGAGCCATGGAGGAAAACACACCGCCAGCAGGTATGCGCGTGGTGCGGGGAAGAGTTTTCAATCTATGCAGGGGAAGAACGCCAATATTGCTGCCGGAACTGTGCCAACGCCGCACAGACCGCGCCAAAGAATTTTTCGCAGAGGCATCCGCAGGATCCGAATACAGAACCGGAAAGCTGGGCAGAGCATATCAAGAAGGCCGCGACGCGAAGCGGAGCTGGACCGTGACAGCAAGTGCGTCAGACTTGTATGCGGAAAAACCAGCATGTACGCAGGGATTGACAGCTTGAGCGCGATCATTCGGTATCGGCTCCGCTTCAATCCATACGACGGGAGCATCTATGTATTTCGGGATCAAAGCGGAACGATGCTCAAATATCTGCACTGGGATGGGCAGAGCTTTTGCCAGGGAAAGCGGCGTGCGCAGAGCGGAACCTATCCGTGGCCGGATGCGCCGGAGGGCGAGATCGTTGAGATTACGGAACGGGAATTTCAGTATCTTCTAAGCAGATCCATCGTCCCAATAAAAGACAGAAAATAGGTGCAAAACCGCAGAAAACATTACGTTTTCTGCGGTTTTATGGTATAATTTGAACATGAAAAGAGATATGAATGAGGCCGCGCAATGGCGGGATTTACTGCATAAAAAGGATCGGGAGATCGAAGCGCTGCACCGGCAGATCGACTGGCTGACGCAGCAGCTTCGGCGGCTGAACGGCCGCGTCTACGGACGCTCCAGCGAGAGAAGCGCAGAGCTGCAGGAGCAGCTTTGCCTGTTTGAAGCTTCTTCACACGAAACGGTGCGAGGAACTCCTTCAGAAGCATCCGTTCTCTGCCGGAGGAAAAAGCGCTGTGGAAAGCGGGAAGCGGATTTTTCCGGTCTTCCGGTGGAACAGATTCTGCACGAACTGCCGCAGGAGCAGCGCCGCTGCCCGCAGTGCGGCGGAGAACTGCACGCCTGCGGACACAGCGTTCTGCGGCGGGAATTGACATATATCCCCGCACAGTACAAGCTCACAGAGCATATCCAGACAGCGTACAGCTGCCGTCAGTGCGAAAGAGCGGAAACCAGTGTTCCCATGAAGAAAAGCACCGTTCCGCCGGCGCTTCTGCCGGGTAGCGGGATCGTTTCGGCCAGCCTGCTGGCGCAAATCATGAACAGCAAATATGTGCTTGCGCTTCCGCTTTACAGGCAGGAGCAGGAGCTGCACAGGCTTGGTCTGCCCGTTTCCCGGCAGACCATGTCCAACTGGGTTCTTACCGCCGGAGAACGCTGGCTCTTGCCGGTATATCACGCGCTGCACAAGGAGCTTCTTGCAAACGAGATCCTGCATGCGGATGAGACGACGCTCATGGTGCTGCGAGAGCCGGAGCGGCAGGCAAGGCAGCGCAGCTATGTATGGCTCTACCGGACATCCGGCAATGCTCTGCGGCCGGTTGTGCTTTATGATTACCAGCCGAGCAGAGCTGGCGTCTGCGCAAGCCGGTTCCTGGAGGGCTTTTCGGGATATTTGCATACGGATGGGTATGAGGCATATCATTGCAGTCTGCCCGAAACGGTATGCAGCGTTGGCTGCTGGGCGCATATGCGGCGAAAATTTACGGATACGCTGAGGAGCCTGCCCAAAGAGCTGCGCAGCCGCTCCCCGGCGGCGCAGACCGGACTCGATTTCTGCAACAGACTGTTTGCACTGGAGGCGGAGTTTTTGCGGCAGACGCTTTCGGCGGAACAGCGATATGCGCAGCGGAAACAGAGATCCGAGCCAATTGCCGGAGAATTCTTTCGGTGGGCGCAAAATGAATACGAGAAAAATCCTGTGCCAAAGAGTCTCTATGGCGCAGCGCTTGGCTATGCCCTGAGGCAGCAAAGCTGGCTGATGCACGTTTTCTGCGACGGACGGCTGGAACTGTCCAACAACCGCGCAGAGCGTTCGGTACGGCCGTTTGCCATTGGGCGAAAGAACTGGCTGTTCAGCAATACGCCGCTTGGCGCGAAGATCAGCGCAGTGATCTATTCTCTGGTTGAGACCGCAAAGATTAACGGGCTGAACCCGGCAAGTTATCTGGAATATCTTTTGACCGCACTGCCGCGCGGCAGCCAGCCGGAAGATTGCCTGCCATGGCTGCCAGCCGTGCAGACGGTATGCAAAGCCTAAACCGGCGACATCTTTCTGATGCCGCCGGTTCAGGACAATTTGACGCTTACAGATGAAATCGTAGCTTGCAGAGGTTCAAACAGGATTTGAACCTCTGCTTTTCCATTTTCAAGGGATTTTTGCAGCCGGCGCCCTTTTTCAGAGGGCTGCGGCGGTGAACTGCTCCCTGTCAAGTAGACAAAGCAAGAAATAAAAACTATGCAGAGGATTCTATAACATGTAGGATTCTCTGCGTTATTATTTTGCTGAAGCTGCGATGAATTCCGCCGGTGTCATACAGCCAAGCTTTTTCTGGTACCTGTCATTGTTATAAAAGTCAATATATGCGCAGATCGTCTTCCGCAGAGTTTCGTAATCCTCGAAATGATAGAGGTAATACATTTCTGTTTTTTTAGGTGAACTGCTCCCTGTCAAGTAGACAAAGCAAGAAATAAAAACTATGCAGAGGATTCTATAACATGTAGGATTCTCTGCGTTATTATTTTGCTGAAGCTGCGATGAATTCCGCCGGTGTCATACAGCCAAGCTTTTTCTGGTACCTGTCATTGTTATAAAAGTCAATATATGCGCAGATCGTCTTCCGCAGAGTTTCGTAATCCTCGAAATGATAGAGGTAATACATTTCTGTTTTTAGGATGCCCCAGAATCCCTCCATTGGGGCGTTATCAAGGCAGCGTCCCACGCGGGACATACTCTGGCATACGCCGACGCGTTTCATTTCTTTTCGGAAGGAACGACTGGTATATTGGACGCCCCGGTCGCTGTGCAGCAGCGGTTTTGCGTCCGGATATTTCTGAAACGCCTGCTCGAAGGTGTCCAGCACAAGAGGTGTATTATTGCGGCGGCTCAGGGAGAACGCAACGATATTCCTTCCGTACAGATCCAGCACAGCACTCAGGTATGCCTTGCTGCCAGAGCCGTATTTGAGTTCTGTTATGTCAGTCACCCATTTCTCATTCTGCCGGTCAGACGAAAACTCCCTGTTCAAAATATTTTCCGCGGTGTATTCCGCCGGGGTCTTCTTCTGATACCGCCGCTTTTTCTTCCTGCATACAGACCGCAGTCCAAGCACGCGCATAAGACGGTAGATCCGTTTCAAGTTGCACTTTAGCCCATAGCGGCGTTCCAAAATGATCTTCATCTGCCGGTATCCAGGAATACCGCGCTGGGCCTGATAAATCTCGGTAATGAGCCCGGCCAGTTTCTCGTCCTCCGTTTGCTTTTGGCTCACGGCGCGGTTGAGCCATTTATAATATCCGGCCTTGCTGACGCCTACCGCAGCGCAGAGCTTATAAACAGGCCATCTGTGTTCCTCATGCAATTCTTTGATGGCCTGATACGCGGCAGCCTGCCGCACGCCGCTGAGATCCGGCGAACTGCGGCCTTGGTGTCGGTACTGCTGAAGCTTCCGATGCAGCACAGCCTCCATTTCCAGCTCAAGATTGACCGCTTTGAGATGCTTATTCTCAATGACCCAGTCGGAAAGTTCTCTGGAGCACTCCCGATCCTCTCGCAGACTGTTGAGACCCGCCGCGTGATACTTCCGCACCCACCCATAGATCTGCTGGTATGTAAATCCGAAGCGCTCTGCTGTCAGGGCGTAGTCCCTGTCATGGGCGATGCAGAATTCCACCGCCTTCTCTTTTTCTTCTCCGCTGATCCTGGCCATACATGTACCCTTCCTGGCTCCGCCCGCGGGACGGAACTCTTTTTGGCCATTATACAACGAAACCCACTTCTCAAGCTGTGTTCTCGACCGAATCTGATATTTTTTGCAGATTTCCTCTTCACTCATCCGCCCGGACAAATAGGCTTCCACCGCTTCACGCTTGATCTCCTTGGAGTAGTGATGGTTTCCGGCCCGATGGCATAGACCTTCCGTGCCAAACATTTCATAATTTAACAGCCATTTTTGTAGTGTGCTCCGGCTCACGCCAAATCTCGCTGCGGACTGATTGAGACTTTCGGTTCCGACGAGACTGTGTTTTACCGCAATGATTTTTATTTCCGAACTCACATAATTCATTACTGACATAAGAATGCTCCCCATACGAAGTAGTTGCAGATTTTTACTCTCTGCTTGTCTACTCTATGGGGAGCATATCACCCTTTTTTGCGCTCAAAAAGGGCGCTGCAGATTGGAGGTTAGAAATGAGCGAAGAAAATGCACCGCAGAAGGAAAGATTTCTGCGTGAGGTTGAACAACAGCTTCTACGCAAGGAATTGGACGCGAAGCTGCTGGAAGACGGTCTGATCCACGTCAGATGGAACAAGCAGCCGCTCTGCTCGGTCGACAGAGACGGTATCGTCCGTTTCAGACCGGCAGATATCACAGGACCGGAAATAGACCGGCAGTTTCGAACGGTGATACAGACTGCTGGACAGGTCAAAGAGTAGGACACTATTTATCCGCAATTGTTCGCACCATCCTGAACATGCTCAAACAGACGCAATTACGTTGGGGTCAAAATGGGGTCAGGGAAAGCGAGCACATATTGAGCCTGCAGAATTTCAGATGGCGCAATCATTATCCAAGGTTATCTAACAACTCCTGTATTTCCTCATCCTTTATTTGCTTTGTCCAATATGCAATCCTTTGTTCTATTCTCTGCCTATGTTTCAAAAATTTCACACCAGTGAGTAGTGGCTTCAAAGATAAGAAATAGTCGATTCTGGCTTGTATGTAGGGAATCATACTTCCGATACCGCCTATACTTGGGGATTCTAACGGCAACTTTTCAAACAGAGCATAGTCATCATTCAGCTTCAAAAATTTCTCCAGTGCTATCTTGCGCCGATCAGCACTGCTTTCACTGATTGCGCCAAAAAGATAGTGCATTCTCGTCGGCTCCGCAGCGTGCATTTCAATTGTATGAAGAATCCAAGCATTCTGCCGTTTCGCAACGATATCACTGTCTTCATTTTTGCAAAGAAGCAATTGGCTGATAATTGCACTGTACCTCCATTCTTCTTCGCCTGTTTTTTAAAAGGTAGTCTGAAATCAATTCTGGATACGATTGAAAAAGTCTCATCGTCCCAGACAAAATGCAGCCGACTTGCCCAAAATTATGCGCATAGAAAGACGTTCCCATATGGTCAAGTGCTTTTATCCAGATAACAGTACAAAAATCAGGATCCCTACAGAAAAGCCCAGCAAAGGAACTCGCCATCTTGATCTTCGTCACCGTGCAGATCAAGGTATTTCAGATAAATATCTTCCAGTAACGCAAGGTTATCTTTGTACCTATCTATTACTGTGCTTGCCTTTTCATAATACGGGTTCAGTATAAAAGGAAAAAATACAAGCCAAAAACATCTGGAGCATCATTATAATGCGCAGCGATGACCATGCTTGCTTTTTATAACAGCATCTTTATCCACACCCTCGTATTTCACAATTTTATTCAAAGGACGTTCATATTTGCTGCGGAGTTTTTCGGTGCAAGCTCCAAATATGCTAAGAAGTCTTCAAACCAGTCCAGAGATACCTGCTCGTCCGGTAACTGCGTGTAAAAATTCCAGAGCCAAGCGTTCTTTTGTGAAAAGCCGTGATCGTCGATGAGTTTCTTAACGGATGTTGCTGGCATAATGCAGAAAAAAGATTCGTAAAAATGCTGTCTGCATCAATATCACAGGGGGGTATCTTCCTTCAAGTATTCAATTACAACAGACACATAAAGCTCTTTGCGTTCAAAGCATCCGTTGATTGCAATTTCTATCCCGGATGCAAGACTCGATTGCCTGTATTCCGGCAGCAGCATCGCTTCTTTACAAAGCTGGAATACAAATAGATAGCTATCAAGATCAAATTCTGCAACAAGTTTTTTGAATTTGCTCCGTGCGCCAAGATCTGTATGCAGTATAATCCATGTCTAGGTGTGCGCTTCGATTTGCATAGAGCATATTAAAGAGTATGAGCTTTCTTGACTCTAAAAATGGTATAAGCCGATCTCCATAGTCATATTTCACATGTTCTGCAATCTTTTTGATGTTTTCTGCTATTATGCAATGGTGCAGTTTTTCCGGTTGAAAAAAAACGTTAGGATTGATACGACGGCATCCATTTCTTTCAAAACGATTGCGTAGTCTTCATCATTATAACAATCTTTACCATGCTCATAAAGAAGACTTTCAATTTCTTCCCGGCAGCATCCGTTCTCATAGAGGGAGGAAAGATGCTCCCAGAGAAGCTTTCGATATGTCAGCACAGACTCGCGGTTGTCCAAAGCGGCCGTATAGTAAGAAAAGGTATTCTGCCGCCCACCCTCGACCCCTGAGAATCGCAGCTTCAGAAACTGTTCAGCAACGCGCACAAACAGCAACTGCGTTGCTTCTGTTGCATGTTCCTCCAGTGCATTGCAAAGACAATCTACCACCGTTCTTTGTGTATAGTAATTGTCGCTTTTTGAAGCTGCGTTTGCAGCCAATTTGGTAATAAAGGCACTGTATACCTGTCCAAATAACTCTGGGCGTTTGCTGTAATAAAGCAATAATAATTCGACTGCTGTTTGTAATTGTTCCTGCCCAGCAAATCCACCTAAAATTTCAATAATGAAATCATTTATATTGTCGTGGCTCTTTGTTTTTGAAAACGGATAGAACGTACATCAACGTCGTGCTGTTCTGTCTCGCAAATCAAGTCATTTAATATTGTGAGCGTATTTGTCGGTCGTATAGGAAAGAATGCTCTGAAAAATGGGATAAACCTGTCTGCTTCAGGGCGCAGCCTATCCCATACTGCTTCAATTTGCTCTTTGATATATTCCTGTACTGTTTTCTCCGCAAAAAGGTTCAACAGCGTATTGCACGCTTCAATTGTTTTTTTCCTTGTTGATGAAGAAGCATACTTCAATCATTTGACTCAGGGAAATTTTTTTAGTGTCTACAAAAAAATATATTTAAGCAGGTAATTACTAAAACACTGATCAGACATTCTGACAGCGGTATCGTGACACAAGATCTGCTATGCCAGAAACGCATATACACTGAACTGGCGTAAGTCACCTGCCGGTGTACTCACCGGATGTAGAG
>VOFK01003859.1_pt1 | contig 14931 bp, 22 predicted proteins | sample 5384121 | NCBI WGS metagenome assembly VOFK01 (sample SAMN12384730, study PRJNA508395) | human gut metagenome | isolation source: healthy gut J | host: Homo sapiens | reverse complement strand
ATCGGTATTGCTTCGTTCGGTTACGTATTGCTACGATTCGGCATGCAGGCAAGCCTGCTATGTACATGACCGGGCGCTCGAGGAGGATGGAAGCAGCGCCGGATAAAACATATTCTCTCCACGGTAATCGCATCGTACCGTCCGTTTGAAAAATCGGCCTTAATATAAGGAAACGCTTTTTATAAAAGATATTCCGGATGCCGACCTTCAACGACCTCCCCAGCCCGTGCAATTGGGCAACCAAACTGCGAAGCCGGGAGCCATACACACACAATGTGGGAGTTGTCTACTCAAACGATTCGGCAAAGGGAATGCTGTCGACGCTTTCAATCTTACGGTGGATGCCTATTACAACGAGGTGAAGACAAGATAATCGCACCGACCTCAACCAGCTCGTCTGGACAATGGTTAATCTCGGATATGTGGAGATACGCGGTGTGGATGTGACGTTCAATCCCTGTTTCAATTTAGGCGGCGTGGCATTGGACGCCCGGTTGAGGTACCTATCCAGAAGGCACAGAACTTCACTGAGGAGAAAGGATGAAGGTTGGGGAGGAAACCGTTATGGACGGATATGGCGACCAGATACCCACATCCGTGGCACAGCGGCTCCGTGATTCTTAACGCTTCCTATCGAAAGTGGGATTTTTAATTACAGTTTTTATCTATACGGGAGAGCGATATATGCTCGGCAACAATACTCCGGTCAATTATATCCAGCCGTGGTATACGCACGATATGTCGCTGTCGCGAAATTTCCCATTCAAACACGCTCAGCTTCGTATCACCGCGGAGGTGAATAACATTTTCAACCAGCAATACGAAGTGGTTAAATGGTATCCCATGCCGGGAACAATTTCAAGATTGATACAAAGTCTTACATTATGAAGGGGATTTTTATTTAAAAATGGCTTGGTCTTCATCGGCATTCTCATCGCTTGGCTTCCTGCCGCAAGGACGTCCATTACCCTCCGAGCCGACCTTGGTGAATCCGTGGGAACAGGTTACTGGCGATATATACGGATTTTTTTCTGCTCAACGAAGGCAATATGGGGAACGAACCAGGCTTCGCTCGACTATTACGACTATGAGACAGGCGTTTACACGCGAAATATTTACGGCGAACGCAACCCTTATGAGGTCAAAGACCTCGGCGACGGGAAACGACATTCAAATCTACGGTGACAAACTCTGGGCGGTTATAAATTGTTCCAATTATGTCGAGGTAATGGATGTCAATACAGCCAAGCATATCACCAAAATAGCTATCCCCAATTGCCGCTACCTTGCATTCAAAGATAAACATGCATGTGAGCGCTTATGCAGGCCCCGTACAGATAGCACCGGATGCCCGGATCGGATATGTGGCCAAAATCGATACGGTAAGCCTTCAGGTCGTCGATGAGTGCATCGTAGGTTATCAGCGAAAGAGATGGCCATTGTGGGCGAATAAACTCTATGTCGCCAATTCCGGCGGTTACCGTGTCCCGAATACGACCGTACCGTGTCGGTTATCGACCTGAAAACTTTACGGAAGAGAAAAAATAGATGTCGCTATCAACCTTCACCGGATACAGCCGGACAATTACGGCAACCTGTATGTTTCTTCCCGCGGAGACTATTATGAAATACCTTCCAAAACATTCATAATCGACACTTCGACTGACGAGGTCACATACGAGTTCGAGGACCTGCCCAACACGCACATGACCCTGTGTCGGGATTCGCTGTTCCTTTACAGTACCGAATGGAGTTATCTGACAAACGATTGGACGGTATCTATGCCCTCGTAAAACGCGCACACGGGAGATCGTTACGCGCAACTTTATCAAAGACGGCACCGAAAAAGCGTATCAGACACCTTATGGAATCGCCGTCAACAAACACCGGAGAGTTTCTGGTTACCGATGCCAAAGACACGTCCGTGCCGGAACCCTGCACTGCTTTGGGCCGGACGGCATACGAAAAAAATGGTCGATAAGCACCGGGAACATACCGGCACATATTGTTTCACACATAAAAAATTGCAACCGCTGGAAGAGTAACTTAACACTTGAATATGAAAAAAAAAATTATGAGCGAATCGTTTTACTGCTTCTATCGGCGTTGCTTTCGGTTGGATTTCTTGCCGGGTGCAACGACGCTGATAACGGAGACGACGGTTATCTCCTGAAAAAAAGGAAGACATCTCTGTGAACCGGCCCGACGGGGGATTTAAGGCTCTGGTCAACCAGCCTTTCCGGATCGAAGTGAAAAGCGTTTCAGATGAGGGCGTTTCCCTATGAATGGTCTCTCGGCGATTCGAAAATAATCGATTCGAAAATCTGGAATACACCTTCACTTCGTTGGGAACATTCACCCCCTTACGCTGCATGCCAGCCAGGGAACGACCACCTTCGACTATGATTTCGAGGTCAAAGTAACCACCGATTACGTACTCATAAAGGAAGATATAACCATCGAAGAGCCCGAAGGAGGATTTAAGAGCCAAGGTCGACCAACTGTTTCGGATAGAAGTAACCAGCGTCCGGACGACGGTGTCTCTTTTACTTATGGTTCGAGGATGAGCCGGTCGCTCAAACCAAGAATCTTTGAGCACATGTTTTCACGGCGGCGCTATCGGCTTGAAATTAACAGCATCGCAAGGGGGATATCTTCTTTTGATTATTATTTCACTGTTTTTTGTCGAATATGCTCTATCGACCCGCCTGCGGAAGGGGCGAATCCTATATCACCAAAGTCTTCGACTACATGCCGGCAGTCGGACAATTTACCAATACGCTGCCGCTGTACGAGGAGGGGGGGATACGCAGGAGACAATGAATCAGAAAGTATTGGACGCCATCGGCAATAATAAACGCGGAATGATCACCCTCGGCGGATTCGGCGGCTACGTAACGGTCGGTTTCGACCATACAATCCAGAATGTCGAAGGCTTGCGGGAGACTTCCGGGTTTTAGGCAATGCCTTTTATGCAAATGCCAATCCCAATCCGGATGCTCCAGAGGGCGGAAGCTGTGAGCCCGGGGTATTATGGTGGCCTATGATCCCGACAATCTCGGACCGGACAACGTACAATGGTATGAGAAATACAGGGCAGTGCCCATGTGGATCCTACCAAAAGGAACCGTGGTATGAAATGGCGAAGGTCAATGGTAACGATGTAAACATTTACTTCGATTACCGGATAACCTATTACCGTCCCGACAGCGAACCGACATCGAGAGACGAATGGGATACATATATAAAGTGGGAGGATAATCAGGGGAAATTCCGGCTACAAAGTGAAAAAAATCAGTACCATTCACAACCGTATTATCCGCTTTGGGCCGGAAATACGCTGTCGTTTACAGGCACATGCCTGCCTCAGAATGCCATTGACGAAAGTGGTTCGGGAACCTATTTCGTTCTTTACAAAATTTCGCTACGGCTATGCGGACAATGAAATCAACAGCTATGACGACTCGTCGATCGATATAAGCTGGGCTGTCGATGCGAGCGGAAACAGCGTCAACCTGCCGGGAGTCGATTATATAAAAATATACACCGGTGTCAACCAAGAGAACGGTTGGCTTGGGAATGTTCGACCGAAATAATGGGTGTGGAAGACCTGCATTTGCTCAAAGAGGAAATACACACAAGGCGATAAAGACCGGAATAACAGGCAATTCAAGTTTTCTGAACTTCGAAAACTCATTTCGATTTACAAATAGTTAATCGGCGGCGGGCCTTTGATCGCGGTGAACCATTGCAAACATTTCTGCATTTGAATCCCGCCGCCGTTCGTTTACATCTGTTCGCGGAACCGGAATAATAGAGATTAGTAGCACGTTGTCTGCCATAACAACGCAATACTCCGGTTTCCGCAGACAGATTTTTACTGATTTGCATTTCGAAAACAATAGAAAATTTTTACAGCAAAAGCACAAAAATTGAAAAATTGGTCTTGTCAAATATGCTTTATTTTAATTCAACCAACAGGTTACACAAAACAAAAGGGATATCCAACATTTGGTTTTCACATTACAACCATTTCTTCTCTGTGGGGAAAATGCGGGGAAAATCCGAAAATAAAAAATCGCCTAACTTGCCATAATCAACAAATTAAGCGATTTTACTTGTACCCGGAGCCGGGGTCGAACCGGCACGACATTGCTGTCATTGGTGTTTGAGACCAACGCGTCTACCGATTCCGCCATCCGGGCAAGCCTCTTCCGTAGAATCGGGAGGGCAAAGATAGTCGATTCTTCGCAATTTTCAAAAAATCCGGTTATTTTTCAAAGAAAGCCTTGATTTTTTTCGCCTTGGCGGCCCCGACCAGCGCCGAAAGTTCCTCGATGCCGGCCCGCACCCTGACCTTGGCCACGGTGCGGAAATGTTGCAGCAGCGTACGGACGGTCTTGTCACCGATGCCTTCGATCTGTTCCAGTTCGCTATGGATAAACGCCTTAGCTGCGTTTCTGGCGGTGGAATGAAGGCGAAACGGTGCACTTCCTCCTGAATGTGTGCCAGAAAAGTGAAACAGGGGTCGAAGTGGGACGGATGCCAACCAGCACGGGCGGGAATGCCGCAGAGCAGCTTCGGAGGTGCGATGGCCGGTCATTCTGGCCAGCCCGGCGACAGGTATGTCCAGCCCGAGCTACGCTCCAGCACCTCGTGAATGACTCCCATCTGCCCCTTTCCGCCGTCGGCGATAATGAGGTCGGGCATTTCGGCCCCTCCTCCGCCATCAGCTGTGTATAACGCCGGAAGACGACTTCCCGCATCGAGGCGTAGTCGTCGGCCCCCGTCACGGTCTTGATGTTGAAATGGCGGTACTCCTTGCGGGAGGGTTTTCCATCCCGGAACACCACGCACGAAGCCACCGGATGAGCGCCCTGCAGGTTGGAGTTGTCGAAGCATTCGATGTGCCGCGGCTGTCTGTCGAGGCGCAGCTCCTTTTGAACGGCATTCATCAGCCGCTCGGTATACCGCTCGGGATTCTTGATTTCCAGGTTCTTCAACTGCTCGGCGCGGTAGATGCGGGCGCTCTTCCGCGAGAATTCGAGCAGTTCGAGTTTTTCCCGCCGCGCTTCGGGACCGTGAAAGTCACACCTTCGAACAGCAGCGTCGTCGAGGGCAGGAGCGGCACGATCACCTCGCGGGCGAGTTCGTCCCCGGCAATATGCTCGACGACATGCTGGATGGCCAGCGTCAGCATGTCGCGTTCGTCGCCCCCGACACCCGTCGAGAGTTTCACGGTATAAACGCCCACGATCGACCCGTGGCGGATACGCACGAAGTTGCAATAGGCCACATCATCGTCGGGAAGAAGCGAGAAAACATCCACGTCGACGATCTTCGCACTGACGATCACCGACCGTCCGGCATAGTTGTCCAGGGCGTCGAGACGCTGTTTGTAACGCTGCGCCAGCTCGAATTTCAGCTCCCCCGGCCGCACGCGCCATCTCCCCCTCGAGGTATTGCCGCACGGGACGCAGGTCGCCTTTCAGCACCGAAACGACCATGCCGACCAGCTGCGCATACTCCTCCTCGGACTGCCGCCCGACGCACGGGGCCTTGCAGTTGCCCAGGTGGTATTGCAGGCAGACCGTATATTTTCCCTGGCGATCTGCTCGGGAGCGAGGTTGAGTTTGCAGGTACGCAAGGGAACCACCTCGCGGATGAAGTCGAGCACGCTGCGCTGCATCATCACCGATCCGTAGGGGCCGAAATACTGCGACCCGTCGCGGTTCAGTATGCGCGTCGACTGCACGCGGGGAAAATGCTCGCGGCGCACGACGATCCACGGATAGGTCTTATCGTCTTTGAGCAGGATATTGTACCGCGGCTGGAGGGTCTTGATGAGCGAGTTTTCCAGCAACAGGGCGTCGGTTTCGCTGTCGCACGACGATATGGCGGATCTCGACGATCTGCTTCACCAGCACGCACCTTGGCGCTGTGCTCCTTGCTCTGCACGAAGTAGGAGACACCCGTTTGCGCAGGCTCTTGGCCTTGCCCACGTAGATGATCGTCCCCCGAGCGGTCTAGAAACTGGTAGACGCCCGGCGACAGCGGCAGCAGGGCGACCTGCTCCTTTTTTGAGATCCGGTTTTCCGTTTCAGCCATACGCCCTGCAAATTTAGCAAATATTGCAAATCGCCGGAGCCTTCGCCGGAAGGTCGCATTTTTGTTTAATTCGTCCGAAAATCATATCTTTGCTTTACATCGCTATTTCACTACAACGCCAAGCCTATGAGAAAACTTATCCTCCTGCTCCTGTCCGGCATGCTCTCCACCGCATGCGTGGACAAAGATTACGACCTGGGAAACATCGACACCGACAACATCGCCATCGGCGACGAAGGGGTCGCAGTTCCGCATCCCGCTGGTCAAGGTGCTCGTCTCGAAGGACGAGATCAAAAACAACGGCGGCAACATCGAAGAGATCTTCCGCGAAGCCGACATCTGGTTTCCTCCCAGCTGCCCGACGGCAAAATTCGTCGACCTCGTCAAATTGCAGGACAAAGACGATCAGACGTACGTAAACACACTGTCCGAACGCTGCGCGAGGAGATGCAGGCCAGCGACGCCAAACTCGCATCGGTCGTCGATCTGGTTTGGGGACAAATACGCCGCGGAATTTCTGCCGCTTCTCAACCTGACGGCTCCCCGACGAGCAAACCTTCAAGACAGCATTCAAAACCGCCTACCGCAACGACGCATTGCCAGGCGAACGGCTTTGCGGACGAAGTCAGCGCATTGGCCCGCACCTACCTGACCGACTCCGCTCGAATAGACCAGCTCGAATACGAAGTCGGCCATATCGACATCAGCAGCGACATAGTGGACATGCTCGCCGACAACCTCGACCCCGAGGGCACGCCCAACGCCGGAACACGCTGTTCCTCTACGGCCAGATCACCAGCGGACTGCCCCTTTCAGCTGCTCCTCGATCCTCGAGTTTTTCGCCCACGGAGATCACGTTCCAGGTCGGAGTCGGCGCAGACAAGGCATCGAACGACATTCCCCAAACGCAGCCGCCGAAGACCTGCGGGCAGATCGTCGAGGGCATCACGATCCGGATTCCCGTGACGCTCACGGAATACTATCCCGGCAAAGGATTCAGCGACGACCGGTACCAGATCGTCATCAGCCTGAGCCTGCTCAAGAACGGAGGACTGAAACTCGACATCTAAACCGCACTCCATCATGAAAAAAATATACACCCTCATCGCGGCGGCGCTTCTGGCGACCGGCGCCGCAGCCCAAACCCCACGGCCTATTTCATGGAGGGTTCGACCTTCCGCAGCCAGTTCAACCCGGCTTTCGCGCCGCTGCGCGGCTACGTCAACATCCCGGCCATCGGCGGCATGAACATCAACGTGGGCGGCAATCGCCGTGGACAACATCCTCTTCTCCCGCGACGGCAAGCTGGTGACGCTGCTCGACGAAGCCCGTGTCGGCCGCCGACGCACTCGGGCCTCAAAGCAGAACAACCTGCTGGGCATGGACTTCCGCATGAACGTCATCCGGATTCGGCGCCTTTACCCAAAACCACAAGAATTTCTGGTCGTTCGACCTCAACGTGCGCGTCAACGAAGACGCCAACCTGCCCTACTCGCTCTTCGAATTCATCAAACTCGGCAAGGAGGGCCAGATCCGCAACTTCGGCACCTCGACGGACTCCTACCTCGAGGCGGCTTTCAGCTACTCGTTCCCGCTGATGGACGACCGCCTCTACATCGGCATCCGCGGTAAGATTCCTCGCCGGACTCGCCCGTGCGCAGGTCACCTACGACCGTTTCGACATCTCGCCCGCGAAGACCAGCTGGGCCGTTCTCACCCAGGGCACGCTGGACCACGGCCGCCGGGGGCCAAAGTCGAAACGGACCCCGACAGCGAGACCTTCGAGATCGGCGATCTCGACTTCAAACCCACCAAACCCGCAGGATACGGCTTTGCCCTCGACCTGGGCGCCACGTACGACATCCTGCCCAACCTGCAAGCGTCGCTGGCCGTGACCGACCTGGGATTCATCGGCTGGAGCAAGAAAAACTACCGTCGGGGCGTCTCGACGCAGGAGACGGAATTCACGGGCGCCACGGTTCCGAAAACGCCTCGAGCCGGTTCCGGATTTCGACCTCGAAATGCTGAAATTCAACCAGGTCGACGGGCGCAGCACGACCAAGATGCCCGCGCGTCGGTCAACGCCGGACTCGAATACGAAGTGTGGCGCCACAAAAAATCGGCATCGGCCTGCTGTATACGGCCCGCGTGTGGGAATACAAGACCCTGCACAACATCACCGGGTCGGTCAATTTCCACCCGATCCGCTGGTTTACCGTCACGGGAAGCTATTCGGTGATCGACAACCGCGGCGGCAGCCGTGGGGCTGGCGCTGAACCTGAACCCCAGCTGGATCAATTTCTACCTTGCCACGGACATCGTCACGTCGAAGCATACGCCCCAGTTCATCCCTATCAAGCAGAGCGCGATGAACGTAACGCTCGGTCTGGGCATCCCCCATCGGCAAAGCGGAGCCACCGCATCGCGGCCTACGTCCGACAAGGATCGGCGGTAACCCCACCTCAAAACGAAGAAACCCGGCCTTTTCAGGCCGGGTTTTCTTATCGAAGGACGCCCGAAAATTCTGCCGAACCGGGCATAAAGACATTTGGAGTACGCAAAAAAGACAGCCTGCGGCAACAAACGCACCCTCCCTTTCCATATTTTAGGCGCACCCATACCATAATCGGGCAATGGCATTGGTTTATCGGAAACTTTATTTATCTTTGCAATGAGATTACGAAAGCATTTCTCCAGGGGACGAATTATTTCCCGCCCCGGATGTTTTTGATCGTTTAAATATTGCGACGGCCCTCAAATCTGTGTGAAGTTGCGTCACTACTTTTGAATTCTTCAAAATCACGGGCCGTCGCAATCTTTTTATCCCTTTAAACAAAAATCATGCCAAGCCCATACCGTTTTTCACCGTCGGTTTCCAACCGCCCAGCACCGCGCGCGTCGCCGCACGCCCCGCCTCGAGAATCTCCTCCGAACGGTAGAACTCGAACATGCCGTAGCTGTCGGCGGGCAGCCCGACCATGATGTCGGGTTTGTACAGACGGCACATCAGCTGCGTGATGCGCTGCTGCATGATCTGCGACGAAGCGATCAGCACCTTGTAATAATTCAGCGACGCATTGGCCCGGCGGACGGAATCGGCTCCGAACCGGGCGCTGACGTCCACGGCGACCAGCAGGTCGCCCTCCTCGCGCCGCACGCGGTTCAGCGGCAGCGGGTTGACCGTGCCGCCGTCGACCAGCACCACGGCCGTCGCGGTGCACGGGCCTGAAAACCGAAGGAATCGAGATCGAAGCCCTGATGGCGTCGTACAATCCCCCGCTGTCGAGCACCCACTTCGTCGCCCGTCAGCAGGTCGGCCGCCACGGCGGCGAAAGCGGGCACGGGCAATCCGCTCGATCTGTTCACGTCGGGGACCAGCTCCTTCATCGCCTCCATCACCCGGTCTCCCTTGACCAGCCCTTCGGTGCTCAACGCGAAATCGACCAGGCTGAAAACCTTGTATTTATCGAGTGCGCGCATCCACTCCTTGAACGGTTCGAGGTACCCCGAGGCATACATGCCCCCGACCAGCGCCCCCATCGAGGTCCCCGCCACGGCGCTGATCTCGAATCCCTGTCTCTCCAACTCTTCGATGGCCCCGATATGGGCCACGCCCCGTGCGCCGCCGCCTGCCAGCACCAGCGCCACTCTTCTCTTTTTCATATATTCCCTCCATTAATGCGGACCCGGACCTTGTTCCACGCATGGGTCCCGAAAAGACAACTTGCACGCATCGTGCCGCACATCTCGCGCAAACGCGACATCGGCGCGACGAACCCCAGCTCCGAGGCGTCGACCCACGGACGCACCGAAGGATCGAACAACGCCAGGAAGACGCTGCGTCCGCCCCGGCGGTTCTCCCGCACGGCCTGCGTCACGACGGCGCTGCATCCCGACCCGAAGGGCACGCACACGGCATCGTCGGCATTGTTGTCGTAAACGGCCCACGACACCAGTCCCGACAATATGTCGGGCGTGGCGAAAAACAGCGCCCCGTCGGCCGTACCGAAAGCCTCCGCGGCCTGCGGCGTATCAATGCGCGCAAAATTGAGCCACGCACCGGAGGCCTCCGGCACGCCGAGCCGCCCGATGAACTCCAGCACCATTTCGGGCGTCTCTGCTTGTAGTGCTCCTTCTGCGACACGAAGGCCGGCACGAAGGGCGGCATCGGTGCAAAGCCGGTGTAGAACTTCCCGCCCCCGCAGCCGATATTGGCGGCATTGAGGCTCACCGCCGACCCCCTCGCGGGCTTCGGCCAGCGCCTTGAAAAAACATCCCGACTTTGGGCACGGCACGCACCGGCCCGTCCGAATACCAGAACAGCAGCGGCAGTCCCGCGGCGGGTCCGAACGCCTCGCCATAGGCGGAGGCAAACTCTTTCGCATCCATCATTCAATCCGTTATTATGTAATCCATCGCCACGTCGTGCGGCTCCGCAGGCAGCTCCCCGACCAGTTGGTGGGCAAAAGCACACGCCGACTTTCACGGCGTGCACGTCCGGCCGGGAGAGGTATTTGTCGTAGAACCCCGGCCGCGGCCGCAACGGGCGCCCGCGGCGGTGAACGCCGTGCCGGGAACGATCACGAGGTCGATCTCCGACGGGTCGCACGTCTGCGCCTCGGGTCCCGGCTCGGCGATGCCGAAAGCCCCCGGACGCAGCGTCTGCGGGTCGTATTCGCAGAATCGCATCACATCCCCTTCGACGCGCGGAACCACGATGCGTTTCACGGCGCTCCACCGCGCCAGCGTCTCCGCCGTGTCCGGCTCGTCGGGAAGCGAGCAGAAAACACCCACCGTCCGGGCCGCGCCGAAAGCCTCCAGCCGCCCGGCCCGGCCGAATATCCGGCGCGAGGCTTCGGCGCGCTCCGCAGCGTCCATTCCGAGGTTCCGCCGGCGCATCGCGGCGCGCAGTTCTTTTTAGTCATAAAACCCTCCTTTTCGGCATAAAATTCCCGGCCGTTTCTATTGTTATTCTGCAAACAATGGCTATCTTTGCGTCCGGGAACACAAAACTTTAACAAATATAAACAAATTTAAATCATTATGAGCTGTTTTCTATCTAATTCCTCGCTTGGCAAGAAGTTGGTGATGAGCGTAACGGGGTGCTTCCTCGTGCTCTTTATCCTCTTCCACATGTCCATGAACATTGTGGCGATCATCTCGCCCGAGGCTTACAACATGATTTGCGAACTGCTGGGCGCAAACTGGTACGCGCTGGCCGGAACGGCCGTTCTGGCGCTGGCGTCTTCGTCCACTTCCTCTACGCCGTCGTCCTGACGCTCGAACAACCGCAAGGCCCGCGGATCGCAGCGCTACGCCGTAACGGTGCAGGAGCCGGGCGTGACATGGGCCTCGAAAACATGCTCGCACTGGGCTTCGTCATCCTGGGCGGACTCCTGATCCACCTGTTCAACTTCTGGTCGAAGATGCAGCTCGTGGAGATCCTGGGCGGCCACGAGAACTCGCTGGGACTCGACCCCGCGGACGGCGCTTCGCTGATCGCCTACACCTTCTCGCAGTGGTATTACGTGGTGATCTACCTCGTGTGGTTCTTCGCCCTCTGGTTCCACCTCACGCACGGCGTATGGTCGATGTTCCAGACCGTGGGCTGGGCCAACGACACGTGGTATCCCCGCCTGAAATGCATCGCCAATATCGTAGCGACGATCATATTCCTCGGCTTCGCCGCCGTCGTGCTCGTTTACTTCTTCTGCCCCTGCATCACAGGCGCATGCTAATCACCCCCTTTGTAGAATAATAAACACACAACAGATATGGCTTTAAAATTAGATGCTAAAATCCCTGCCGGTGCTCTGGAAAAAGTGGAGCAACCACAAGGCAGCTATCAAGGTCGTAAGCCCCGCAAACAAGCGCAAGCTCGACATCATCATCGTCGGAACCGGTCTGGGCGGTGCTTCCGCCGCCGCTTCGCTCGGTGAACTCGGATATAACGTAAAGGTATTCTGCATCCAGGATTCGCCCCGCCGCGCGCACTCGATCGCAGCACAGGGCGGTATCAACGCTGCGAAGAACTACCAGAACGACAACGACTCGGTATACCGCCTGTTCTACGACACGATCAAGGGCGGCGACTACCGCGCCCGCGAGGCCAACGTCTACCGTCTGGCCGGAGGTCTCCAACCTCATCATCGACCAGTGCGTGGCCAGGGCGTACCTCTTCGCACGCGAATACGGCGGCCTGCTGCTGGCCAACCGCTCGTTCGGCGGCGCACAGGTATCACGTACGTTCTACGCCCGCGGCCAGACGGGCCAGCAGCTTCTGCTGGGCGCCTACGCGGCCCTCAACAAGGAGATTGCGGCCAGGTTCGGTGAAAAGCTATCCGCGCCATGAAATGCTCGACATCGTCATCGAGGACGGCGAGGCAAAGGCATCATCGCCCGCAACCTCGTCACCGGTGAGATCGAGCGCCACGGCGCCCACGCCGTCGTGATCGCCACGGGCGGCTACGGCAACGTCTTCTTCCTCTCGACCAACGCCATGGCTTCGAACGGCTCGGCCGCATTCCAGTGCTACCGCAAGGGTGCCGGCTTCGCCAACCCCTGCTTCACGCAGATCCACCCCCACCTGCATCCCCGTTCACGGCGACCAGCAGTCGAAGCTGACGCTGATGTCCGAGTCGCTGCGTAACGACGGCCGTATCTGGGTTCCCAAGAAACTCGAAGACGTGAAGGCCATCCGCGCGGGCAAGCTCAAACCGTCGCACATCGCCGAGGAAGACCGCGACTACTACCTGGAGCGCCGTTACCCGGCCTTCGGTAACCTCGTGCCGCGCGACGTTGGCTTCGCGCGCCGCCAAAGAGCGTTTACGGCCACTGAGCTACGGCGTGGGCTGAGACCGGTCTGGCCGTATACCTCGACCAGACCGCCATCGAGCGTCTGGGCAAGACATTTATCAAGCAGCGTTACGGCAGCCTCTTCGACATGTACGGGAGATCACCGACGTCAGCCCCTACGAGCAGCCGATGCGAATTTTTTCCCCGCCGTGCACTACCATGGGCGGCATCTGGGTCGACTACAACCTGATGACCACCATCCCCGGCCTGTATGCCATCGGCGAGGCCAACTTCTCCGACCACGGTGCCAACCGCCTCGGCGCATCGGCCCTGATGCAGGGGTCTTGCCGACGGTTACTTCGTTGCTGCCCCACCATCGGCGACTACCTCTCGCACAAGATCCAGGCCCCGAAGGTGAAGACCGACACCAAAGGCCTTCGACGAGGCCGAGAAGGGCGTCAAGGAGAAGATCGCGAAAACTTCTCGCGATCAACGGCAAGCAGTCGGTGGACGACATACACAAGCGCCTCGGCCATATCATGTGGGAGAACGTCGGCATGGCCCGCTCGAAGAGAGTCGCTCGAAAAGGCGATCAGCGAGATCCAGGCACTACGCAAGGAGTTCTGGAAGGACGTGAAGGTCGTAGGCAAGGAAAACGACTTCAACGTCGAGTTGGAAAAGGCGCTCCGACTGGCCGATTTCCTGGAACTGGGCGAGTTGATGGCCCGCGACGCACTCAACCGCGAGGAGTCGTGCGGCGGTCACTTCCGCTCGGAGCACCAGACCGAGGAAGGCGAGGCCAAGCGCGACGACGAGCACTTCGTATACGCCGCCGTATGGGAGTACAAAGGCATGGACGAGGCCGGAGCTCACGAAGGAACCGCTGAACTTCGAGTTCGTACACCCCGCACAGCGCAACTACAAAGACTAACCGTTTGACGTTGTAACACTTTAATAACAAATTGAAATTATGAATTTTACATTAAAGATATGGCGTCAAAAGGACGCTAAATCCAAGGGGGCGTTTTCGAGAGCTACAAGGTGGAGAACATCTCGGCCGACACCTCGTTCCTCGAAATGCTCGACATCCTGAACAACAATCTCATCCACGAGGGCAAAAGGAGCCGGTGGCCTTCGACCACGACTGCCGCGAGGGTATCTGTGGCATGTGCTCGCTGCACATCGACGGCCATGCCCACGGCCCCAGCCAGGCGGCACGACCTGCCAGATCTACATGCGCAAGTTCAAGGACGGTGCGACCATCACCATCGAGCCCTGGCGCTCGGCAGCGTTCCCCGTCATCAAGGACCTCGTGGTGAACCGTTCGGCTTACGATCAGATTCTGCAGGCCGGCGGCTTCATCTCGGTACGCACCAACTCGGTGCCCGACGCCAATGCGATTCCGATCGCGCAGGCGCCGATCAGTCATTGGAGTTCACGACACCGTCATTGTTCACATGCGCGGCGCTTCCACATCACCGACTTCATGAAGCAGAGTCCTGCCTGCAGGCTGTTTGTCGTCTCCTCACCCTGGGCGGTGACACCTTGTTGGGAAGTGACAGGCTTGCCGATCTTCCGAAGATGCCGGGAGTTCTTTTGAATAGTCAGCTCTGCTGAATAAAAGCGCGCTGCCTCTGAATGGGCATGGTAGAGGCATTGCCGCAGAGGCACTGAGAGTCATGATTTACCCACCCATTTGTGATGGAAATCAGCTCCCGGGTGGAGTTCGCCCAAGGAAGTCCGCCCACCGCCGTTGACACCCGGGAGCCAGGCTTGCTGCATGGAAGGGTACTCGTGGGAACCAGTCCGCACGGACAGTTTAAAGGTCGCGAACGGTTACAGAGTAATCGATTCCGACATTGAGTTTCCACAACGACGTTTCCCAGGTGGCGTTCACAGCCATCCGGGTGGAGATGAAGCCGGCTCCGATCTTGCAGTTGGAACCGAAAACGTAGGCCACATGCCCATATCGACACTCCGTGATGTACGGGAATCGATGGTCGTCTGAGGGCGTTAGCAATACGTAAC
>VOFK01001571.1_pt1 | contig 14941 bp, 18 predicted proteins | sample 5384121 | NCBI WGS metagenome assembly VOFK01 (sample SAMN12384730, study PRJNA508395) | human gut metagenome | isolation source: healthy gut J | host: Homo sapiens | reverse complement strand
CTGCGTAGACGATGGGCAGGGCGAGCAGGAGGTGGACCGGTATTGTTCGCAGCTTATGTCGAGAATCGGTACATAATGGCCGCAAAGGTAGTGAAAATCCCCAACGCGGCCGCAGCCACGAAAAAGCGGCCCGGACCGGAGCCTGTGGCCGCTTGTCGCGAAGGGGAGCGTGCCGTCCGCGCCGCATTGTCCGGCGCCCGGCGTACGGGCGGCGTGCGGGGGTGCTGGCCTACCTGCGGGCCGTGCCTCCGGCGCGCTTCACCTCGTCGAGCAGGCTGCGGAGCAGTTCGACCACGTCGGGGGTGTTCGGCCGCGACGTTGTGCCGTTCGCCCATCCTCGCGCAGGTCGTAGAGTTGCGGTTCGGGGGCGTTGCCCAGTTCGGTGTTTGGCCGGCCTTCAGATAGGCAGCTCCCCGGCTCGGGGCGATGTACTTCCATCCGCCCGGAGAGGATCGAGAGCGTTCCGTTTGCACATTCTGTTCGACGACCCAGTTGCGTCCTGCTCCGTCTCGCCGCGCAGCACGGCGAGTGCCGGACAACTGTCCGGTGCGCCCCTTCCGGGTATCCGTGCGCCGCAACGCCGGGCCAGCGTGGCGAAAGAGGGTCGATCTGGCTGACGAGCGCTCCGGAGACCGTGCCGGCCGGGCGCCGTCGTCCCAGCGGACGATGAACGGCACGCGCGTGCCGGCCTCGAAGGCGCTGTACTTGCCGCCCCGGTAGATGCCACGGGCGGTGGTCGCCGAGCAGCTCGACGGCCCGGTCGCGGTAGCCGTCGTCCACGACCGGCCCGTTGTCGCTCGTGACGATGAGGATCGTGCGGTCGGCGATGCCGAGGCTGTCGAGCACCCGGGCGATGCGGCCCACGCTCCAGTCGAACGAGAGAATCGCATCGCCGCGGGCTCCCATGCCGCTGCGGCCCGCAAACCGCTTGTGCGGGACACGGGGCACGTGGATGTCGTTGGTCCCGAAGTAGAGGAAGAAGGGCCGCTCGCGGTTCTTCTCGATGAACTCCACGGCTTTGCCGGTGATCACGTCGGCGATCTCTTCGTCCTTCCACAGCGCCTTGCCGCCGCCCTTCATGTATCCGATGCGCGAGATGCCGTTCACGATCGACATGTCGTGTCCGTGGCTGGGGTGCAGCCTGAGCAGTTCGGGGTTGTCGCGTCCGGTGGGCTCGCCCGGGAAGTTCTCCTTGTAGCTCACCGAGATCGGGGCCTCGGGGTCGTAGTTGTAGACCCGCTGGTTCTCGATGTAGACGCACGGCACGCGGTCGCCCGTGGCGGCCATGATGAACGAATAGTCGAATCCGATCTCTTCGAGTCCCGGGGTGATGTGCCCGTTCCACTCCTGCCGGCCGCTTTCGCCCAGTCCGAGGTGCCATTTGCCTACGGCACCGGTCGTGTAGCCCGCATCGCGGAGGGTCGAGGCGAGGTCGGCGTGCCGGGACGGATGATCATGCCCGCGTCGCCGGGGGCGATGCCGTGCCGGGTACGCGCCACGGGTAGATGCCCGTGAGCAGGCCGAAGCGGGCCGGGGTGCTCGTCGATGAGGTGGTGTGGGCGTTGGTGAAGCGGATGCCTTCGGCCGCAATGCGGTCGATGTTCGGCGTGGCGATGGTTCGCGAACCGTTGCAGGAGATGTCGCCGAAGCCGAGGTCGTCGGCCAGGATGACGATGACGTTCGGGCGGTCCTGCTCCGTGCGGGGGCCTGTGCCTGTGCCCGTGCGGGAGGGGGGAGGGCGCGCCGAGCCCCGCGATACCCGGCGACAGAAGAGGCGTTCTTTTCATCATGGATCGAGTCTGTTAGGGATTGACTCTCCAAAGATACGATTTTTTTACATTGCCGTGTCGTGCGGAAGGAAAAAGCGCACGGAAGGCGGAACGCTCCCGTGCGCTTTGCGCCTATGCGGCCGGGCGGTCCACCCGCAGCCGGATGCCGCGCGAGCGGTCCGATTCGACGACAACCGTGTCGCCCGTGCGGAGCTTGCCGTCGAGGATGAGCGTCGAGAGCGGCTCGACCTGCTCGGCCAGGGTCCGGCGAAGCGAGCGTATGCCGTAGCGGGCTTCGTAGCCCATCGAGGCGAGGCGGCGCTTGGCCCCTTCGGTCACCTTGATCTTGTAGCCCAGCCGGCCGGTGCGCGTGAAGAGCCCCCAGCAGTTCGAGGTCAATGATCCGCACCACGTCGCCCGCGTCGAGCGTGCGGAAGATCACGATGTCGTCGCTGCGGTTGAGGAACTCGGGGGCGAAGGCCCGCTCGAGAGCGCCCTGCGGTATTCGCCGTCGGGGCCCGTGTCGGGGCCGCATCCTTCGACGGTGTGGCGTAGCCGACCCGGAGGGGGTTTCCGCGCAACCTCCCTCGATCCGACGTTCGAGGTCGCGATGAGGATCGTGTTGCGGAAATCGACCGTGCGTCCCGATCCGTCGGTCAGACGCCCCTCGTCGAAGAGCTGAGCAGCAGCGTGTTGAAGACCTCGGGGTGCGCCTTCTCGATCTCGTCGAGCAGCACGACGGCATAGGGTTGGCGGCGTACCGCTTCGGTGAGCTGCCCGCCCTCGCCGTAGCCGACATATCCGGGAGGCGGTCCGATCAGCCGGGCGACGTTGTGTTTCTCGGCGTATTCCGACATGTCGATGCGGATCAGCCCGCGCTGTTCGTCGAAGAGCCATTTCGAGACCTCCTTGGCCAGCAGGGTTTTTGCCCACGCCCGTCGGTCCGACGAAGAGGAAGACGCCGATCGGCCGGTTCTCGTCCTGGAGCCCGGCCCGCGAGCGGCGGATCGTGCGGGCGATGCGCTCCACGGCCTCCTGCTGCCCCACGACGCGGCGGGCCAGGTGGTCGCGCAGCGAACGCAGGCGCGAGGCCTCGTCCTCCGAGACCCGCTCGGCGGGGATGCCCGTCATGTCGGAGACGACGCGGCGGACGAGCCCTTCGCCGATCTCCACGGTCGCAGTTGCCGCATCCCGCTGCAGGTGGGCCCGCGAGCCCGCCTCGTCGAGCGCGTCGATCGCCTTGTCCGGGAAACAGCGCCCGGTGACGTAGCGCCCGGTGAGCTCCACGCAGGCGCGCAGCGCCTCGTCGCTGTAGCGCACCCGGTGGTGGCGTTCGTAGTCCGGGGCGATGCGCCGCAGGATGCCGAGCGTCTGCTCGGGTGTCGTGGGCTCGACGAGCACGCGCTGGAACCGCCGTTCGAGGGCCGTGTCGCTCTCGATGTCGGTGCGGTATTCATCGAGTGTCGTGGCGCCGATGGTCTGCAGCTCGCCGCGGGCGAGCGCCGGCTTGAGATGTTGGCCGTATCGAGGCTCCCTGGGTCGATCCGGCCCCTACGATCGTGTGGATCTCGTCGATGAAGACGATCGTGTCGCGCGAGCGGCGGAGCAGGTCGAGCAGCTGCTGCATGCGCTCCTCGAACTCGCCGCGGAACTTCGTGCCGGCAACCAGGGCCGAGACGTCGAGCGAGAAGATCCGCTTGCCGGCGATGGTGGCGGGGACCTCGCCCCGTGCGATCCGCAGCGCGAGCCCCTCGACGATGGCGCTCTTGCCCACGCCCGCCTCGCCGATCAGGATCGGATTGTTCTTCTTGCGCCGCGAGAGGATCTGGATGACGCGGTCGATCTCGCGGTCGCGGCCGATGACCGGATCGACCTTTCCGTCGCGTGCGAGTTGCGTGAGGTCTGCGCCGAACTGTGCGAGCGGGTGGCCCGGCGGCTTCTCGAAGGAACGCTCCGCGGTTTTGAAACCGGGCTTGCCTACCGTTATCTCGGTGCCGAAGTCGTCGCCTGCGGCGAAGCGCTGCAGCTCTTCGGCGATGATCTGCGGGGTGATGCCGTACATCTCCAGCACGTGGGCTGTCGCCGTCGTGCGGTCGCCCGCAATCGAGAGCAGGGCGTGCCCCGTGGTGACGCTCCGCACGGCGTCGGAGGTGGCGCGCAGCTCCTCGGCAAACCCGCGGTAGAATGCGTCGGAGGCATTCCGGCTCTCCTGGCGCTTGACGGTGCGAATTTCGTGCTCGATGCGCAGCCGCACCTGGTGGAGCTCCCAGTCCCGGAGCCGGGCCGACAGGAGCTGAAAGGCGAGCGAACCCTCCTCGCGGAGCAGTTCCAGCGCGAGAAAATCCTTGAGCGAGTGGGTGATTCCCGCCTTCGTCGTGTTGAAGGCCGAACGGGCGATGAGCCCCTCCAGCGTTTTCGAAATTTTCAGTTGCATGGTGCTTCGTCTTTATGATTCGTCAGACGAACGTCCGTGCTGCAGGGGATAGTATGCGGGCGGAAGGGGCGGCCGTTTCGGCCGTTCTCCGTCCCGACAGGCGTGCATAAAGATCCGACAGCCGGGAGGATCCGGCTTCCGGCGGTATCCTATTCGGTTGTCGATCAGTCGTTTTTCGTCCCGTATGCGGAGGTTTGGCCCGAAATGTGCATGTACACCGCTCTTTTGCCGTACAGTCCGAAGACGACATCCGGGGACGGAATCCTGCCTTGTGCCGGGCCCTGCCGGAGGATTCTTGCGCCCGTTCGCGTCGTGATTTTTTCGGGGCGGAAATACCCGCCGGAGAGCCTGCAGGTCAGCCGCGCGGCCACTCGCCCACCTCCATGTCGAACATGCGGTCGCCGTCGATCGAGAGGCGGACGGCTGTCCGCACGCGGTGGAACCCGAATTCGCCGGCAGCGCCCGGATTGACGTGGAGCAGGTCGTAGACCCCGTCGTAGAGCACCTTGAGGATGTGCGAATGGCCGGCGATGAAGAGTTTGGGACGCAGCTGCTGGATGCGGCGGAGCGCCCGCGGATCGTAGTGGCGGGGATAGCCGCCGATGGGGTCATCAGCACCTGCACCTCCTCGCAGCGGAAGGCGAGGAAGTCGGGGTAGACGCGGCGGGTCATGCCGCCGTCGATGTTGCCCGAGACGGCGGCGCGCAGGGGCTTGAAGGCGGCAATGCGGTCGGCCAGCTCGAGCGACCCGATGTCGCCCGCATGCCAGATCTCATCGACCTCGCTGAGGAAGTCGTGCAACGTCTGGTCGAAGCAACCGTGCGTGTCGGAGATGATGCCTATTCGTTTCATCGGTACTTCTCTTTCCACAACGCATGGATGCGCTCGGCGATCTTCGCCTCGGCGGCATTCTGCGTGTCGGGCTCATAGAATTTCGTTCCCGAGAGGCTCTCTGGCAGGAACTCCAGCTCGGCGAAGTGTCCCTCGTAGTCGTGGGCATACCTGTAGCCATCGGAGTAGCCGGCCTGTTTCATGAGTTTTGTCGGGGCGTTGCGCAGGTGCAGCGGCACGGGGCGGTTCGTCGTGTCGTGCTCGACCAGGGCGAGGGCCTTGTTGATGGCCATGTAGGCCGAGTTGCTCTTGGCCGAGGTGGCCAGGTAGATGGTCGTCTCGGCCAGCGTGATGCGCGCCTCGGGCATGCCGATCTTGTGCACCGTGTCGAAGCAGGCGTTGGCCAGCAGCAGGGCGTTGGGGTTCGCGAGCCCGATGTCCTCCGAGGCGAGGATCACCAGCCGGCGGGCGATGAAGCGCGGCTCCTCGCCCCCGGCGAGCATCCGCGCCAGGTAGTAGATCGCCGCATTGGGGTCGCTGCCCCGCACCGATTTGATGAAGGCCGAGATGACGTCGTAGTGCTGCTCTCCGTTCTTGTCGTAGAGGGCGATGTTCTGCTGCAGGCAGTCGGTGACGTACTGGTCGGTGATCGTCACCTTGCCGTCCGTCGCCCCGGCCAGTATGTCGAGGATGTTGAGCAGCTTGCGGGCGTCGCCCCCCGAGAAGCGGAACAGGGCCCCGGTCTGCTGCACTTCGATCTCGCGCTCCCTGAGTTCGATGTCTGCGGTCAGCGCCCGGTCGAGCAGCGTCTGCAGGTCCTTGTCCTCCATCGGGCGGAGGATGTAGACCTGGCAGCGGCTCAACAGCGGCGAGATCACCTCGAACGAAGGGTTCTCGGTCGTGGCGCCGATGAGCGTCACGATACCTTGCTCGACGGCCCCGAGCAGCGAGTCCTGCTGCGACTTGTTGAAACGGTGGATCTCGTCGATGAACAGGAACGGCGGCTTGGCGTCGAAGAAGCGCTGTTTGCGGGCCGACTCGATCACCTCGCGGACCTCCTTGACGCCCGACGTCACGGCCGAAAGCGTGAAGAACGGACGGTCGAGCTGCGTGGCCACGATCTTCGCCAGCGTTGTCTTGCCCACGCCCGGGGACCCCAGAGGATGAACGAGGGGACGTTGCCCGTCTCGAAGAACTTGCGGAACACGCCGTTTCGGCCCACAAGGTGCTCCTGCCCGATGTATTCGTCGATGGTCTTCGGGCGCAGGCGTTCGGCTAAGGGAATATTCGGCATGGCGATCGTTTTACAGGGTCAAAGATAGCGATTTTCGAAAAAAAACGTATATTTGTTCAGTTCAAACCCTATCAATCTTGTTCAAATGGAAGTCATCGACCCCAAGACGGCTTCAGGACGCAGCCGTGAATGTGTCTCCGGCAAATCCCGCGGCTGCAGCGCCGCAGCCCGATCCGGTGAAACCCGACAATTTCCTGCCGTGGGCCATCATCAGTACGATCCTCTGCTGCCTGCCCTTCGGCATCGTGGCCATCGTCTATGCAACGCAGGTGGACTCCCTACTGGTTCTCCGGCAACTACGAGGCCTCGCGGCGTGCGGCGAAGAATGCCCGCACGTGGACGTGGGTCTCGGTCGGTGTGGCCGCATTCTGCTGGCTGGTCTACGTGCTTCTCGTTTTTGTCTTCGCAGCCGCCGTATCGCTGCCCTTTCTCGATCTCTGATTGACGCGCAGGTCGCTTTGGATCGGGATTCCGGTCGCACTGCTGGCTTTGGCGGCCCTCTACTATGCGGTCGATCCGTCGCATAGCGGGTGGCTGCCGCAATGTCCGTTTCACTTGCTGACGGGCTGGGACTGCCCGGCCTGCGGGGGGGGACAGCGCGCCCTGCACAGCCCCTCCTGCACGGGCGGGTGGGCGAGGCGTTGCATTTCAATCCCTTTCTGGTCGTTTCGGTCCCCTATTTTCTGGCCGTGGCGTGGACCTCGCTCGACGGCGGAAGGCTTGCCGCGCGCTGCCGTCCTGTCGTACAGCACCGCCTGGTTGCCTACGGCTACTGCCTGCTGTTTCTCCTCTGGTGGGTCGTGCGCAACCTGCCGGGTGTCTGTCGGTGAGCGGCGGTAATACATAAGGAAAGCGGCCCGGGGATTTCCGGGCCGCTTTTGCCATCTCTTCTGCCGGAGGCTTTAGGCCTCGGGCTTGCGCAGGTCGAGGCAGAGCTCGTCGAGTTGTGCCGGAGCGATGGCCGAAGGGGCGTCGAGCATCACGTCGCGGCCGGCGTTGTTCTTCGGGAAGGCGATATAGTCGCGGATCGACTCCGAGCCGCCGAAGAGCGAGCACAGACGGTCGAAACCGAAGGCCAGGCCTCCGTGAGGGGGTGCGCCGAACTTGAAGGCGTTCATCAGGAAGCCGAACTGCTCCTCGGCCGCCTCGGGCGTGAATCCCAGGCACTCGAATATCTGCGCCTGGAGCTGCTGGTCGTGGATACGGATCGAGCCGCCGCCGAGCTCCGTGCCGTTGCAGACGAAGTCGTAGGCATTGGCGCGCACGCGTCCCGGGTCGCTCTTGAGGTACTGCACGTCCTCGGGTTTGGGCGAGGTGAAGGGATGGTGCATGGCGTAGAAACGCTGCGTCTCGTCGTCCCACTCGAACATCGGGAAATCGACAACCCACAGCGGGGCAAACTTCTTCGGGTCGCGCAGGCCGAGCTGCTGGGCCACCTCAAGACGCAGCGCGCAGAGCTGCGTGAGGGCCTTGAACTTCTTGCCGCAGAGGATGAAGACCATGTCGCCGGCCTTCGCGCCGCAGCGTGCGGCCAGGGCCTGCACCTCCTCGGGAGAAGAACTTGTCGATCGACGACTTGACGGCACCCTCCTCGACACGGATCCAGATGATGAGCCCTTTGGCACCCACCTGCGGACGCTTTACGTATTCGGTGAGGGCGTCGATCTGCTTGCGCGTGTATGAGGCGCAACCCGTGGCGGCGAATCCGGTGATGTACTCGGCCTCGTCGAATACGCTGAAGCCGTGCCCCTTGGCGAGGTCGGTCGGTCGGCGGCGAACTCCATGCCGAAGCGGAAGTCCGGCTTGTCCGATCCGTACTTCTCCATCGCCTCGATCCACGGCATGCGGCGCAGCGGCTCGTTGAACTCCACGCCGAGCACCTCGCGGAACATGTGCTTGGCCCAGCGCTCGAAAATCTCCAGCACGTCTTCCTGCTCGACGAACGACATCTCGCAGTCGATCTGTGTGAACTCGGGCTGGCGGTCGGCGCGCAGGTCTTCGTCGCGGAAGCAGCGCACGATCTGGAAATACTTGTCGTAGCCGGCGACCATGAGCAGTTGCTTGAGCGTCTGCGGCGACTGCGGCAGGGCGTAGAACTGGTTGGGGTTCATGCGGCTCGGCACGACGAAGTCGCGGGCACCCTCGGGCGTCGAGTTGATCAGATAGGGGGTCTCGATCTCGAGGAAGCCTTCCGCGTCGAGGAAGCGGCGGATTTCCTGCGCCATCTTGTGCCGCAGGATCATGTTGCGCTGCAACGGCGGGCGGCGCAGGTCGAGGTAGCGGTATTTCATGCGCAGGTCGTCGCCGCCGTCCGAAACCCTCTTCGATCGTGAACGGGGGAACTTCGGCTTCGTGGAGTATGGTCACCTTCTGGGCGGCGACCTCGATGTCGCCCGTCGCCATCCTGGGATTTTTCGATTGCCGTTCGATGACTTTACCGATCACCTGGATGACCCATTCGCGGCCTACGCAGCATGCCGTTTGGCGGGCTTCGGCGGGCGAGTGCTCCTCGATGACGACCTGAGTGATGCCGTAGCGGTCGCGCAGGTCGATGAAGGTCATGGCGCCGAGGTTCCGCACTTTCTGCACCCATCCGGCGAGGGTGACGGTCTGGTTTACGTTTTTCGGCTCTCAGGCAGCCGCACGTTATGGGTTCTGTACATAGGGGTTTGTATTTTTTTGTTTGTTTTGTCCTTGCAACCCGCAAAGTTAAATAAAAGAAGCGAAATACGGAACGCGGGCCGGGGATTTTTATTTGGCGCGGGGCGTGCCGCGGCGGCTCCTGCGCGGGATAATCCGCCGCCCGACGAGGCCGTTTGTAAAAAGTTTGTCTATTTTTGCGGAAAATACCCGAAATGGAAGAACAGCGGAAAACCGACGAAAATTCATGCGCCTCGCACTAAACGAGGCCCGCAAAGCGTTAAATGAACAAGAGGTGCCGATCGGTGCGGTAGTTGTAGCCGACGGTGCGGTGGTGGGCCGTGGCCACAACCTTGTCGAAACGCTCTCCGATCCTACGGCCCCATGCCGAGATGCAGGCCCTCACGGCTGCGGCGTCGACCCTCGGCGGCAAATACCTGCAAGGGTGTACGTTATATGTCACCGTCGAGCCGTGCATCATGTGCGCCGGAGCCATCGGCTGGGCACAGGTAAGGACGCGTGTGGTGTGGGGTGCCGACGATCCCAAGAAGGGGTACAGACGTTATTCCGAGGCGGTCTTCCATCCGAAAAACGACGGTCGTGCGCGGCATCCTCGGCGGGGAATGCGAGGCATTGATGACCTCTTTTTTCGCCGGGTTACGCGATTAGGCCGCATTTAGATTTTGAAAAAAAAGAAAAAAAACTATACTTTTTGCATCCAACGTATCCGCAACCCGGGATACATGAACTGAAAAACTTAAAAAACGAATAGGAGAATGAAAAAATTATTAGTATCGGTTGTCGCGCTGTTCGGGGCCGTATCGCTCTCGGCGCAGGATGTCACGGCAATTTACAATGAGGCGGCCGCCGCATTCGGGGCAAAGAATTTCACCGAGGCAGCTGCCAAGTTCGAACAGGTCATCGACCAGGGCATGGACAACGAGCGCCGCTTCGATGGTGGCTACGGCAAAATCGTGACGCTGCCCAAATGCTATTTCATGCTGGGCGGCGGTGCGTTGAAGACCAAGAATTACGACGAGGCGCTGAAGAATTTCAAGAAGTCGGCCGAGCTGGCCGAACTCTACGGCGACATGAGCCAGATGGCCAAGGCCAACGGCTGGGTGGCCAAGATCTATCAGATCCAGGGCGGCGACGCTTTCAACAACAAGGACTATGTCACCGCGTCGGAAATCTTCGCCAAGGGGTATGCCGCCGACCCCGACAACACGGGCATGGCGCTCAACCTGGCGATGAGCTATTGCGAAATGGCGATGAGCAGCGGCGACATGTCGCAGTACGAGAAGGGTATGGAGATCTACGAGGCCGTTGCTGCCAAGACGCACCCCAAATATGCCGAAGATGCTGCCAAGGCCAAGGAGGATATGGCGCTCTATACCAATAATATGGTTGCCAAGATGCAGGCTGCCAACGATTTCGACGGGATCATCAAGATGGCCGACGACCTGCTGGCCAAGAATCCCCAGAGCGCACTGGCGCAGAATGTCCGTCTGCAGGCTTATGCCAACAAGAAGGACTATGCCAAGGTTATCGAACTGGGACAGGCTGCTGCCGATGCTCAGACCGATCCGGCCGACAAGAGCCTGATGTACTACCTGCTGGGCGCCGCTTACAATGCCAAGGAGATGAAGCCGCAGGCAATCGCCGCCTTCAAGCAGGTGACCGACGGCCCGGCTGCCGAGAATGCCAAGGCTGCCCTGGCCGAACTTTCCAAGTAAACGGGGTAAGTGCCGATATGAAGCGGGTTCGTGAGAACCCGCTTTTTTGTGCGGAATATGCCCCCCCCGCGGAATCGGCTTGTTATTGCGGGCGGGCAGGAAACCGCGGTGTCCGGCGTTTGTCCCGGGCCGGGTTTTGCATTTCCGGCCGGGGCGTGGGTTTGCCCTAAGGTGGATGTGGAAGTCGTGCCGAATGCCCGGGTTGTTGTTGCTGCGGAAGCGCGGGGCGTCTGTCCTGCGCGTATGCGGGGACGGGTTATTCGGGGCCGGGGGTGCCGGCGATGTTGCTTCCGGATGCGTGCCAGTCCGGTGCGGGTCAGCGGTGTCGTGCCATGCGGGCTTCGAATTCCCGCTTCGTCCATCGCCAGCCATGCCTCGGTGTCCATCGCCAGCGGGTCGAACACGGGGTCGAAGGCCGGGTTGGTGTGCATCGGGGCCTGCTGGTTGTGGGGGCAACAACTCTGGCAGCGGTCGCAGCCGAAGATCCAGCCGTCGAGGCCGATCCCTTCGGAGGGAACCTTCTCGATCGTGTGACAGGAGATACAGCGTCCCGTGTCGATCACCTTCGGGGCGACGATGGCGCCCGTCGGGCAGCTTTCGATGCAATTGTGGCAGCGCCCGCAGCGGGACCCTCGAACGGCGGGTCGTAGACGTCGGCATCGTCTGTGAGCAGCAGTTCGCCCAGCAGGACATAGGTGCCGAAAACGGGGTGTCACCAGCAGCGACTGACGGCCTATCCAGCCCCAGCCCGGCTTCGACGGCCAGTTGTTTTCGAGCAGCGGGGCCGTGTCGACGAACGCCCGCCCCGACAGATCGGGGCGTGAGGCGCGGAGTGCATCGAGCATCCTGCCGAGCATTCCCCTGATCGTCGTGTGGTAATCGGCCGCACAGGCGTAGGAGGCTACTTTCGTGCGGTGCCCGGGGGGATAACCCTCGCCCGCGCGGTTTTTATAACTCACGGCGCAGACCACGGCCGTGCGTGCGCCCTCGACCAGTTTGCGCGGGTCGGCACGCTTCTCGATATTGCGCTCCATATAGGCCAGCGACGACTGGTAGCCCTTGCCCAGCCATGCCCGCAGCATCGACTCGTTCTCGGCCAGGTGGCGGCACGGGGCCAGGCCGCAAAGGTCGAACCCCGCATCGGCGGCAAGTTTTTTGATGTACTGATGGTCGAGCATTTTATTATTTTGGTTCAAAAATAGTGATTTTTAACCGGAAATTAGTAATTTCGCCCCAAACTTTCGCGTTATTGAAACGTAGTTAAAACGAAACGTATTATGACAATCAATACACTGTACGAACTGGTCCGCAACAGCGTGGAGAAGTTCGCGTCGAAGGTCGCTTTCTCGATGTACGAGGGCGATGACGTGACTTATGCCGAGGTGGACCGTCGTATCGCCAAGGTGCAGGAGATCCTCACCGGAGCGGGGCTTCGCGCCGGGGACAAGGTGGCCTTGCTCAGCAGCAACATGCCCAACTGGGGATCAGCTATTTCGCCGTCACGTCGGCGGGCATGGTGGCCGTGCCGATCCTGCCCGACTTCTCGGGCGAGGAGCTGGACATGATCATCGAGCATTCGGAAGCCAAGGCCCTGCTCGTTTCCGACCGGCTCTTTACCAAACTCTCGAAACAGACCATCGAACGGCTGAACGTCGTGGTGCGCACCAAGAACCTGGGCGTCATTGCTCAGCGTGTCAGGGGGGAGGGTACCATGGCCGTGCCGAAGCCCGATGACCTGGCCGTGATCATCTACACCTCGGGAACCACTTCGAAGCCCAAGGGCGTGATGCTGACCCATGCGGCGCTCTGCGCGCAGGTCGGGATTTCGTCGGGCATCTTTCCCGTACTGCCGACGACGTATTCCTTCGGTGCTGCCGCTCTCGCACACCTACGAATGTTCCATCGGCATGATCTATCCCTTCTCGATGGGTGCCAGGGTCGTTTATCTCGACCGTCCGCCCACGGCCTCGGCACTGATGCCGGCGCTGCGTGCCGTGCGTCCCTCGGTCATGCTGATCGTGCCGCTCATCATCGAGAAGATCTACCGCCACCAGGTGCTGGCCAAATTCAATTCCAACGGTTTCTGGCGGACGCTCTATAAGGTGGGATTCTTGCGCCGTTACCTCCATCGCGTCGCGGGCAAGAAACTGCTCAAGCTCTTCGGCGGGCGGCTGCGGTTCCTCGGCATCGGGGCGCCAAACTCGACGGCGGTGCCGAAAAGTTCTTGCTGGAGGCGAAAGTGCCTTATGCCATCGGCTACGGGCTCACCGAGACCGCGCCGCTGCTTGCGGGCGCCGCACCTTCGCAGGTGCGCCTCGGCTCGACCGGGCCCCAGGCGCCGGGTGTGCAGTTGCGCCTGGAGAATATCAACCCCGACACCCGGCAGGGCGAGGTCGTGGCGCTGACGCCCAGCGTCATGCTCGGGTATTTCAAGAACCCCGAGGCGACGAAGGAGGTCTTTACCGACGACGGCTGGTTCCGCACGGGCGATCTGGGCGAGTTCTTCGGACAAGGACGGCTGGCTTTATATCAAGGGGCGCCTGAAAAATATGATCGTAGGCCCCGGCGGCGAGAACATCTATCCCGAGGATATCGAAACCGTACTCAATTCGCACGTATATATCGCCGATTCGATCGTCACCGAACAGGAGGGGCGCCTCGTGGCATTGGTGCATTTCAACCGCGACGAGATCGAGGCCATGATCGACAACTGGCGCGAGGAGTGGGAGACGAAGAAGGAGGCCTGGGAGGCCAAGACCGAGCAGCTCAAGAAGGAGATCATGGATTTCGTGAATGCCAAGGTTAACCGCTTCTCGCGGATTTCGGAGGTGGTCGAGGAAAAGGACGATTTCGCAAAAGACTCCGACGCACAAGATCAAACGGTTCCTGTACAACAGGAGCAAAGACAACGACAAACCGCAGCGGGAACAGCCTGCCGGAAAACCCGAAACCAAATGACAAGACGCCTCTCCGCGGAGGGGTGTCTTGTCATTCTGCGTCAGACCTGTCTTCTACCTGGTCGAAGAATGCGCCGAGCGATATGCCGTAATAGCGGCAGAGGCGAGCGAGGGTGCTCACCGTGATATTGTATTTCTCGGTCTCGATCTTGCCGATATGGATGCCCGTGTCCTCGTAGACGGTCTCCTGGGAAACACCCTTTTCTGCACGCAGTTCCCTGAGCCGACCTGCGATCGCCTTCGTAATGTTTTGTCCCGCCAAGGTTGTTTCATGTTAACAACAAAGAAACAAACCTCCCCAATATTTGATAATGATTTATACATCATTATCGGGGAATTTGCCTATCTTTGTCATCATACAGGAAACGCGCCAAAAACGGCTTGGCAACTCACTGTGCGGGATGAGGCGTCACTGAAAATGTGTACCCGTTGCTGCCGATACCGTTTTTGACCGCAGGGAACCCACCGAGGCGGGGGTTCCCTGTCTTTTACGGCGGGTGCCCGGGGACGGGATGAGGCGGTTTTGGTTGTTGCAGCTGCACTGTTTCCGCCCGGAAGCCCCGATCCGTAATATGGGGAAAGCCCCTCCGCAAAGGAGGGGGCTTTCGCCTTTGTCCGTGGTAGTGCTATTGCGCGGTGTCTTTGCGCGGGATAAGGGTCGTATCGACCTGGTGGGGCTTGTCGCCCACATCCACGAGGTTCTCCTCTTCGACCCCGAGCGAACGGTAATAGGCGTTGATCTCGCCGATGACTTCCCTTTGCGCCCGGCATATACGGCAAGGTAGTAGACGTCGCCCAGCTGGTCGAGTTTATCGTCGATGATCGGCGACACCATGTCGCCCCTGCACGCCATCGAAACGCAGGTAATATTCGATGTACTCGATCAGTGTCCTGGCGTATTCGCGCAGCAGTGCGTCGCCCTTGTCGGCCGCATCCTCCACGCCCATCGCCGAAGCGGCGTAGTACGCTTCGAGGAACGGATAGGTGTTGGAGTCCGTAAAGCGTATCTGCGACGGGGCAGCTTCTCAAGCCCCATGTCGAGCAGTTCGACGGCTTCCTGCGCGCGATCCTGCCGCAGCAGTTCCTTTGCCACGCGGGCAAGGCATCGCGGGCGTGCGAGGCGCTCAGGTTGTATTGGATGAAGTAATCGGCATATACCCGTCGGCCAGATTCCCGTAGCGGAATGTCTCCTTGAGCAGCGGCGCCGCGTAATCCGCGTCGATGCCCGATTGGTGGGTTTTGCACGGGAGTGAGGATCGGGCACGAAACGGTAGGCGTAG
>VOFK01003466.1_pt1 | contig 14950 bp, 29 predicted proteins | sample 5384121 | NCBI WGS metagenome assembly VOFK01 (sample SAMN12384730, study PRJNA508395) | human gut metagenome | isolation source: healthy gut J | host: Homo sapiens | reverse complement strand
AAGCCTTGCAGAATTGGAAAAAGGAGACGGCGGGCACATCGTCGTCTTCCAATACGATGCACTTGTCGACTTTGGAAAGGCCCATTTCTGCGAAATGTATTCCGAAGGGTCGCAGCCGAAATTCTTTTTCCTGATAAAAGCCGTTCTACTTCACATTCCCAGTCTATCTGTGATACGATTTCACGGCAGGCTTCTATTCCGGGCAGGTCACGTTCGTTTCGTGCTCCGTCCTGATAGAGGAAGAGGCGGGACGGACGCGCTTTCTTCACTTGCTCGAACACTTGCGACAACTGTTGCGGGCGGTTGAAGAACAGGATAAGTACCGGGACGTCTACTAAAAGCGGATTTCATATTCATAGTTCTTGTTTTGGGGTTGTACTGAATGACAGGGCGGCAGGATAGTGGTTATTCACTTTTTTCCTGTTCTTCCTTGGTAAATCGATGCAAGGTTGGATAGTTGTAACGCAAAAAAATCCTTCCAGGTCGTCGGGGGCGGTCACTGTGAGGGACCGAATTTCACGGGTTGCAGGTGGCGGATGCTTTCTACGGTTACGTGGTCGGCAGTGGCCATTACGTTGTTATAGTAACGGGTGTTTCGTGAGTTGAAACAGCTTTGAACTGACACCAGCATGCGGTAGATTGCCTTTTTAGAGAAAAGGGTCGACTACCCTGTTCAGGAAACAGGAGAAGGCTCCCCGGTTCGTGGGGTTCTCTATTTCACATGTACCGAAGTGTTTCCATAGCCATACCTCTTTTCCCATCAGGCAGCATTTGAGGAAGCCGAGTGCTTCGGATTGTATTCTTCGCAGCAGCTTGTTGTCGGGAATTTTGTCGAATGGGAATATATCGACAAAAATGCCCGGATGCATCGGGACATTCTTGAACATTTCTTCTACAAAAAGGGTGTCGTTTTTCTTGACTTTGGCAAAATAATACGGGGTATGAGGGTCTGTCTCTATCCATGAAAGGAAGTAGGAAGGGCCCAGTTCTCCGGGTGCTACTTTTAAGAATTTGTTGTAATTCTCCCGCGTCATGCCGATGTCAATATCATCATCCCAGGGGAGAATCGCCTGGTCGTAGAGTGCACCGATTGCCGTGCCGCCAATCACAAAATAGGGAATATCGTGCTTCTGACACACCCGGATGGTTTCTCCCAATATGTCGTAAAGTTCGGTATGTAATAAATCAAGCTCTTCGGCTGTATATTTCTTGTTCATCGGAAATGGTTAATGCACGTTGTGTTACAAAAGTAGTAATTATATTGCTAAGTTACTATAACTTTAAGTTTCCTTGCATAAATTCGGTGGCCACTCGCCCGCGTCCCGGAATGGGGAGAACGGATGCTTGCGGAAAGTCCTTGAGCAGACAGTCTGCCGGATTGATCTCCGGATAGAATTTCTTCAATAGGAACAGGCTGGGGCCGGTAGTGATGCTTCCCATAAAGACGGAGGCGTCCATCAATATCTTTGTATCGAGCAGAGGAAACGTGCCATTTGTTTCTGTTTCAGCTCTTTGGTGGTCTGTGTGAAAGCGCTGTTGACATATCCTTTTTCGTCGGGGCTGCAAAGGGTGTACCAGTGTATGTCCGGGGGCAAGGGTTTGCACTTGCTCGAAGAGACGGTAGTCGTCGGTCAGTACAAAGACGTCGCGGATGGCTGTCTTTTTCTTTGATGAGCCGTATGTAGTGTTCCGGTGGAAGCAGGTAGGTTTCGGTGATCTTGTCTCCTCCGCGTATTTGGCATCCTGCGTATTGAGGTGGAAGTTGCAGGCTGGCGGCAAATTGGAGACATTCCTGTGCGGTGGTGTCGTTGAGTTTCCAGGTGATTTCCGTCAGCTTTTGGAGGTGTGGAGGTAGTCACCGTCTATTCCCAGTTCGGGGATATGGAAATGCTGGTTGGGGTTGAACGTCACTTGAAAGTTGAGTCGGACCGGTTTGCCATACGTGAAGAAAGCAAGGGCTTTTCCGATGATGTTCTTGCAGGTTACTTTCAGTTTCCATTTCAGTAACTTCGTTTTAGATAGTTTTTTGTCTGTCATCAATGCCTGCCAGGAGGGGAGGCGATGGGTGTTATAAGTGTGATGAAACGGTTCGTGCACTTGCTCGCAGAAGGGGGCGAAACAATCTTCCCAACCTTTTTCCCATCCGAAGTTGGCGTCGTCGGAGTAGAGCTTGAACTGTATTTTGTGTTGCAGGCAATAGAGCATTGCATGGATCATATAGGTATATTCGGTAAAGAATCCGGCGTCTATACCTATGTGATAGATCATCGTCTTTTTGAAAGAATGATTCAGAAGATGGTATCGGGTGGCAAGGTCATTTGGGTTCATGTGTCTTCTTTTTGATGAAATATTGAATGCTTTCTTTAAAAGTAACCGATCGGCTGCCCCACATGGTTGCTACGTAGAGTGCTGCTGCGAAGCACTATCTTGCTTGCCAGGCGGAGATAAATATTCTCGATGGAGCGGGGTGGTGTAATAGGTGATTACCATAACCGTAGCCGCAATGGCAGCATAAGGAAGTATGTCCATCAGGGCATGGCGAAGCTTCAATCCTATTTCCTGCCATACAAAGTAGTGCCATGTCAGTAGCCACAGTATATTGGTGGATACATAGACGGCGAGCATGGCATAGATACCGTGTGAGTGGACTAACAGAACGCCTGACAGTAGAATTATGCCGAGCGCTATGGTGTTCCACATATAGATGCGGGATTTCCCTTTGCTGATGATGAGCTGCTGATAGAGGTATGCGATGGGAGCAAAGGCTCCGCTGATACACAGTATTTGCATGATTAATATGCTGGAATACCACTTGTCAGTGATGGTGATGATAATCAGCTCTTCCGATACGATTCCCAATCCCAACATGGCGGGAAACGAGACAAAAGCGGTGAAACGCAGCATTTTGCGAAATACCCGTTTTTGCCGTTCAAGGTCGTCGGACACTTTGGTGAGTACCGGTTGCGCTACTCCGTTTATCATGCCGGAGATGAAGAGTTGGCCCATGCCGCACCATTTATTGGCTTGGTTGTAATATCCTACTTCTTTTTTCGCTGTAGAATTTACCCAGTATCACGGAAAACAGATTGTTATTGATGTGATTGAATACATTGGTAACCAGTAGTTTCCCACTGAATCCGAACATTTCCTTAATCGGGGTGAAGTTGAACTGCAAGCTCGGTCGCCAACGGGTGAAATGCCAGTAACAGGCTGTGTTGATGGTTACGTAAACGATGCTTTGCGTGGCAATACCCCAATAAGAGAAACCAAAGTAGGCAAGAGTGACTCCGGTGATTCCGGACACGGTGAGTCCGATAACGGAAGACAATGCCCGCTGTTTGACCATCAGATTACGCAGGAGATAGGCACTGTGGGATATTCCCCAGACTGGCAATGAAGAAGCCGATAAAAGAATAACGTGCCAGTGGTGTCAGTTCGGGGAGTATCGTAAAAGTCAGCGATAAGCGGGTGCACAGAGGAATAACAGCAGGTACAGCGACAGACTGATGGCCGCGTTGAACCAGAATACGGCATTGTAATCATTGTGCGTCACTTCTTTCTTATTAACAAGGGCAGCTGTGAAACCACTTTCCTGTATCGAACTGGCAATGAGGGAGAAGATAGCCAACATTCCCACCATTCCATAGTCTGCCGGAGTGAGCAACCGTGCGAGGAATATTCCGAAAAGCAGATTTAACAACTGCTGTATGCCGTTGCTGAATCCTCCCCAAAATAGTCCTTTGGCCGTCTTTTCTTTTAGTGACTGATTCTCGCTCATGTTATTTGCAAAGAATACATGAAAAGGCTATGCGTGATGATAGCTTTTCATGTATTCCCTATTCTAGTTTTATTATTTTACTTCGCTGCCCGGCTTCACCTCACGTCCCGGCATGATAACTGCCAGACTGCCGTCGTTGTTTTCGGCACTTAGAATCATGCCTTCGCTGACGATACCTTTCAGTTTGCGCGGAGCAAGGTTGGCGATGAAGCAAACCTGTTTGCCTACCAGCTCTTCCGGTTGATAATGCTTGGCAATACCTGATACGATGGTACGTGTCTCCAGTCCGTCATCGATTTTGAATTGCAGCAATTTATCCGCTTTCGGTACTTTCTGACATTCAAGAATGGTACCTACACGGATATCCAGTTTCGTGAAGTCGTCAAATTCGATGTTCGGACGAATCGGATTTGCCTTGTAGTTGGCTTCTTCGTTTGCCTTCTTTGTATCGAGCAGCTTTTTGTACCTGTGCTTCGATAGTAGCGTCTTCGATCTTCTCGAACAATAACTCCGGTTTGTTTAACTGATGGCCTACAGGAAGCAGGTTATCTTTTCCCAGTTCAGACCATTCGAAAGTATCCATGTTCAGCATTTTGCGGAGTTTTTCCGAGCTGAACGGCAAGAATGGGTCGAAGGCGATGGCAAGGTTGGCAACCAGTTGCAGGGAAATGTTGAGGATGGTTCCTACACGTTCCATATCTGTCTTAGCCAGTTTCCACGGTTCGGTGTCGGCAAGGTACTTGTTGCCGATGCGTGCCAGATTCATCGCTTCTTTCTGCGCATCGCGGAATTTGAATACGTCGAGCAGTTTTTCTACTTCTGCTTTCACGTCGGCAAATTCTTTCAGCGTTTCTTTGTCGTACTCTGTCAAATTGCCTTGTGCGGGTACTTTGCTGTCGAAGTATTTCTGGGTCAGTACCATGGCACGGTTTACGAAGTTGCCGTATACGGCTACCAGTTCATTGTTGTTGCGTGCCTGGAAGTCTTTCCAGGTAAAGTCGTTGTCTTTCGTTTCCGGGGCGTTGGCGGTCAGCACGTAGCGGAGTACGTCTTGCTTGCCGGGGAAGTCTGCCAGATATTCGTGCAACCATACAGCCCAGTTGCGGGAAGTGGAGATCTTGTCTCCTTCGAGGTTGAGGAATTCGTTGCTCGGCACATTGTCCGGCAGGATATAGCTGCCTTCTGCTTTCAGCATGGAAGGGAACACGATGCAATGGAACACGATATTATCTTTACCGATGAAGTGAATCAGGCGGGTTTCAGGATCTTTCCACCATGTTTCCCAGCTGTCGGGAAGAAGTTCTTTGGTGTTGGAGATGTAGCCGATAGGTGCGTCGAACCATACATAAAGCACTTTTCCTTCTGCTCCTTCTACGGGAACAGGGATACCCCAGTCGAGGTCACGGCTCACGGCACGTGGTTGCAGTCCCATGTCGAGCCAGCTTTTGCACTGGCCGTATACGTTGGACGCCATTCTTTATGATCTTCCAGAATCCATTGGCGCAACCAGCCTTCGTGTTTGTCGAGAGGAAGATACCAGTGTTTGGTCTCCTTCATGACAGGCTTGCTGCCGCTGATGGCGCTTTTTCGGGTTGATAAGATCCGTAGGAGAAAGTGAGGTTCCGCACTTTTCGCATTGGTCGCCGTAAGCGCCTTCCGAATGGCAGTGAGGGCACTCTCCGGTGATATAGCGGTCGGCAAGGAACGTTTTCGCTTCTTCGTCGTAATATTGTTCGGAAGTTTTTTCGATAAACTCTCCTTTGTTGTATAATGTCTTAAAGAAATCCGAAGCCAGTTGGTGATGCGTCGGCGAAGTGGTGCGGCTATACACGTCGAATGAGATACCGAATTCTTCGAATGATTTTTTTATCAGCGAATGATAACGGTCTACTACATCCTGCGGAGTGATTCCTTCTTTCTTTGCACGAATCGTGATAGGCACTCCGTGTTCGTCCGAACCTCCGATAAATAATACATCTTCTTTTTTCAGTCGCAGATAACGCACATAGATATCTGCCGGCACGTATACACCCGCCAGGTGACCGATATGGACAGGACCGTTCGCATACGGCAGTGCCGATGTGACGGTGGTTCTCTTTGAATTTCTTTTCCATTGATATAGAGTGATTTTATGATTTTACTGCTTGCAATGTGCAATGATACGGTTTGCAACGTGCAAAAGATAATGCTTTCCGCAGATTTCAGGAAGAAATGTGACAGGAAATCTGTGGAAAAGGCTTTGTTTATCCTGTTCCGTTTTTACATCATCATATTTTTCCTTATCGAGAACTTGACTATGGCCATATCCTGAATGGTGTCTACCGGCAAGTCCATGGGCTCATGATGCGGATTGTAGCTTACGAGTTTGACATATCCTTCTTTCTCTGACCGGTTGACGTATTTCACCGTCAGATACTGGTCGCCGTCGAGGTGAAACGCTACAATATACATTTCTCCGTAAATCACATTGCTGAAGTTGTTGATCCCCTTGAATCCGATGATGTCTCCTGACTTAAGAATGGGATACATACTGTCTCCGTTGACAAAGATAGCGCCATCGCACGCGGGTATGCTCGGAATCAGTATCTTACCCAGTGCATATTGCCGTTTGTCAGAAAGCAGCGTCCTCAAATTGGCTGCTGCTGTGATATCATAGAGTGTCACGCTCCGATCGTCTATGGCTTCTGCTGTTTTTGAATTGTGAATCGTTTCCACTTCTCCCGTATTTGTCCGTTGTCAAAATCCTTCGGGTCGTGCGCCGGATGTCCTTTTCCGGTCAACAGCCAATTGTAATCTATATGATGCAGTTTGCCTAGCAATAACGGAAAGTCTATCCTGTTTCGTGCACACCAATTAGAAAGTGTAGTTCTGGCTACCCTAAGTATGATGCAAGTTCGCTGTCCCGTTTCAGGTTCAATGCTATTTTGGCCCGCTTTACGATTTCCGGCACATTTAGCAGTGTATCCGTTTGTTTCTCATTCATGTTTTTGTTTATTATTTTATTTGTTAATATTTATTCTTATGTTACTGCCTCATATACAGTCTTTTTTTTGCAAAAATAATTCAGCGTTAATATCTAAAATTAATTGTTTTATATATGCGACTTTCTTTATCTTTGTGGTATTCAAAATGAGTATTTTTGTTTCAAAAGTAGGAATAAAAAATTAGATAAACCATGAGAAAACGAGAAAAAAGATGCGAAAGACTCTCCAAAATCGCATTCTCCTCCATGTAAAAAGGAGTCTGTCAGCTGTTAATAGCTGACTTGTCAGGAGTTAATAGTTGTCATATTGGATATTAATAACTGACATGATAATTGTTAACATCTGGCAGCCGGATTGCCGGTAGTCATTGTGCAGGATGTGAACTTCTTGCATGCAGGCTCCCTTGCCTTTCATCTGAAAACATATCAATTACATCAAAAGAATAACCAAAATGGAAACATTACAAAACAAACACTTTTTACGCTTTGCGGCTGTTGCAAACAGACGCTTCCTTCAGACGCATTTTACGTAGATAAGAGAACCGGTCTCCCTGGCAATTATTGCAAGGTGCCGCAAGTCCGCCAGTCGGAAGCACCGGAAGGCTGAAAAACGCACGCTGGTGCGTGAAGATCGTGAACCCTATCCTGTTATCACCTCTACGAAAGATCCCGAGCTCCGTCGGAAACTTATTTTGCCTGCTTTGCAGACCGTAAGGGCAAGTATCAAACAAAAAAAGCAGAAGCTTTGTGAAGTGGAAACTGAACTGGATGATTAACAAAATGAAAAAAGAACTGATAAACTATTCATAAAAAAATAATACAACTATGGGAAGAATAAAACAAGGACTGGACTATTTTCCGTTGAGTACCGATTTCATGCACGACCGTATTGTTCGTCGTGTCATGAAGCGTGAGGGGATTCCGCTTTTACCGTTTTGATTTATATAATGTCTTATATTTATTCGGGTGAGGGTTATTATGTCCGCGCCGATAATGATTTTTGTGACGAACTTTCCGACCAGCTTTTTCAATACGGACAATGATACTGTTCATCGTGTTATCGACTTATTTCTCGAATACGGGCTTTTTGACTCGGCACTTTATGAGCGTTATAGCATTCTGACTTCCGCGGATGTTCAGCGACAGTATCTTTTCATCACCAAACGCCGTAGTCAGCACAATGTCTGTCCGGATTATTGTTTGTTGGCGGAAGAGAAAGCAACAGATGGGGTGTCGGATACGGTAGCCGAAACAGGAGAGAATGTTACAGTATCTCCGGATATTGTAACGGTATCCCGGAATGCTGCAACAAAAACAGCTCTCATAAAAAAAGAAAAGAAAAAAGAAAAAGAAAGAAAACATCCTCCCTAACCCTCCTTTCGTAAAAAGGAGGGATGAAGAAGAGGGGAGTGAAGGAGAGGAAGGAGCTGAAGAAACCGGGGGCGGGATGAGAGGGAATACGATCAAAGACCTGCCAGAAAAAAGCAAAGTTTGACACAGGAAGATATTGACCGGATGAAGGCTCCTTCGGACGGATGTGCCCGTAACTTTTCAGGTTTGTTGGAGAACCTCCGGCTTTTTCATGTTCCTCCTGCGGAACAATATGCTATTGTGAGGAAAAGTAATTACGGTGAAATTGGTAGTGATATTTGGAAAGGTTTTAGCGTCATTCGTGGAAGCGGAGGAAAGATTAAACTGCCGGGACATTATTTGTTGAGTGTGCTGAATAAATAGGTTGATGATGTAATGTGTTGTATATCAATGTGTTATTCTTTTGTTTTGTATATTAACGAATTTATGAACGCACATTTTTGAAATCGCTTGTATAGCCGGGAATAAGCTTTTATATTTGCAGTGTCAATAAGCTTAACGACAAAAAACTAATAAAAAAGATTAATAACTAAAAACTATTACAATTATGCCAGTATTATATAAACCTTTCCAGTCTAATCTGGAAGATAAGAAAAGTGGGAAGAAGTTGTATTATCCCCATGTGGTTCGTACAGGAAATATTAATTCCGCACAGCTTTCCAAAGAGATTGCTGCTTATTCTTCCCTTTCTCCGGGTGATGTGAAAAATACGCTTGACAATTTGGTGACGGTGATGGCCCAACATCTTCAGTCTTCCGAAAGTGTCAGTGTGTGGATGGTTTGGGAACATTCCGTATGGTGATGACTGCCGTGGCCGGGGTGTTGGAAACTGCTGATGAAGTGAGTGCTGCACTAAGCTACGCTTACCGTCCGCTTCCAGCCTACTACGACAAAGAATTTGGATCGCACCACAGCTACCCGTTCCATGGTAACAGGTGCCAGGTGTGCCCGCTATGACAAGTTGGTCGCCACACCTGGTGACGGAGGATCGGTTGATAATCCGAATGACAAGCCTGGTGGTGGAGGCGATGATGGAGATGATGGAGAAGCACCGGACCCGACAGTATAATTATTCCATTACTTTATCGAACGAACTAAAAGACTAGCAACTAAACCAAACAGAAAAACGATGAAACGATAAGCTAGAACTAATTGACTAAAAAAAAATAGACTTTTAACTAGATAAATAACTAAACGGAAACTATCAATTCACATGAGAACTATCAATTTGATCGTGGTGCATTGTTCCGCCACGCAGGGGAATCGTATGCTCTCTCCGGAGGCTCTTGACCTGATGCACCGCCGCCGCAGTTTCAACGGAACAGGTTATCACTACTACATTCGCAAAGACGGAACGGTGCACCTCACCCGACCGATTGAACGTATCGGTGCACACGTGAAAGGCTTCAATGCAAACAGTATCGGAATCTGCTATGAAGGTGGTCTGACTGCCGGGGACGCCCGGCAGATACCCGGACTCCGGAGCAGCGTGCTGCGCTTCGGTTACTTGTACATCAGCTGCTTGGGAAGTTTCGGACTGCCGGGTGTGTGGGCACCGGGATCTCTCGCCGGATAAGAACGGTAACGGGGAGATAGAGCCGGAAGAGTGGATGAAAGCGTGTCCGTGCTTTGATGCTGAATTGGAATTCAAAGAGCTTGCGGCAGAAGGTACGGTAGAAACACAGAGTAAGCTAAACTATTTAAAGAACGAGAAAGGAGGTAAATGATGGCAATGAAGAAATCTGTATGGGATATGATCCTGAAGGTGGTTATCGCGATAGCGTCGGCTGTGGCAGGCGTATTGGGGGCTAATGCGATGAACTTGTAAGAGAAAGAACCGATACGATTCATTCTATTCACAAAGGTAAAGAAGCGAATGCCAGCTTCTTTGCCTTTCATATAAAAACAATTAAAAAAGTAGACAACATGAAACAAAAAAAATTCTATTCATATTATTTATGTGTATAGGTTATATTTGCGTGTATGCTCAAGGGAAAGATGGCAGTTCCTATTATAATGCAATTCCAATAATAATTCAAAATAATCGGTTCTCATTCTCCGATACAAAAATACAGCTGCTACGACAGGCGCTTATACGCCTTATTATCAAGAATTTCCTGATGGATCATATCGATGGACAGAAGGAAAAAGTAGTTTATTATCGTTTTGAAACCACTCGCGAAGGCGATTTTATCATTCATAACTGGGGATCAGGTTTAAGATGTACCAATTTGTTTTTGGTAACTCCTATTAACCCATCAATACCACCGGAACCTATGGCTTTTTCCTATCCGGTATTCACGTTAGCATCTTTTGAGAAGGGGAGATTTCTATCTCCCCCGATGATCAAGAGTTGTCAGAGAATTTTAGTGGAATGCAGGGCTATATTTATGCTCCAAGGCTTCCTGCTGGAATTTATTATATTATAGCAGGTGGATGGAAAGGTGGGAAACATGGGTGTGGCAGATGGTAATATCCGAACAACACTTATAGCCAATTTCTCGAACGCAGTACCACCAGAAGCGCCTTTATTACCGGAATCTGTTAATCTTTCTCCGGTACAATATAAATATGATTTATCAGGTAATCGAATTAAAACCATTAAGAAACAGTAATAGTTATGAGAAATATAACACAAAGACTAATTATTTTTAGGAATCACTTTATTAGTGGTCCTTTCTACAAGGGCACAAGGGGCAGTAGCATTGAAAGATGTTGATGTTAGTTGTGATGTAGGTGAAATTCCAGTACAGTACACTTTTAAGTCCAACGGGGGCTGTTACCTATCAGGTACCTATGAATATTCATTCCGCCTCAAACGGCTTTCAGCCGCAACTATCGTTTAGTTATAATAGTCAACAAACAGAAAGCGTTTTTAGGGTATGGATGGAGTATGGCTGGAATGTCTTCTGTTGTCCATGTAGGTGGGAGTATTTATTATGATGGAAAAACTACACCTCTTTTCTTTATCAGAGGATAAGTTAATGTTAGATGGTATACGGTTAATAAAACAAGGAACGGATACTTGGCAGACAGAACAAGGATTTGTTAAAGTAAAGAAGCTGTCTGATGGTGTATTAGAGGCTCGCTATCCTAATGGCAATATTGTCCTTTTGAAACTTCCTCTTCTGCTCCTTTTAGTTATGTGATGACAAACTGTAGAGATACAAAAGGAAGTAATATTCACTATGAGTATAATCAGATTAATAATTTAGCATATATTCAAAAATACTATATGGTGAGAATGAAAATAATTATACTGATTCTATTGTATTCAGGTACCGAGATGCTACGGGTGGCTTAGTGCGCTATATAGATGGAAAATCTATGGAGAATAGCAAACTTCTTGATAGAGTAGAGTCTTATCATCGTGGAGTACTTTGGAGGCGGTATCGACTAACATATGAGAAAAAAAGAGGTAGACTTGCTGGTTCGTTTGGATTGCGAGACAGAAACACGTTCGTTGAATCCTTTACGTTTTGAATATGGAGAAGATGGGATTATTGAATATTTTCAATCGCGAAATATTCACTTGGAAAACTACTTCATGAATAATGTTATAGGCAATTATGATGCTTTTGGCGCTGTCAAGAGGTCGGTTTAAACCAAAATCAATTAGTGACGGATTAATTTCTTATCCACAGAAGAGTACTTACTCTGTGATAATGACAAGAAATTTGGGTGGTGTTCTTAGCTATCAGTTTGGTTCAACTTATGCTTCAAATCAGAAACTGGCTATCTATCAAGATTTGTCTGGTTTCAATATTGATACACCTCCTGCAACTCTAACTGCTGGATATGGGTTTCAACAACTGGCTGCTGTAGATGTAAGTGGAACGGGAGTAGATGCATTAGTAAAAAAGTCAATTATGATATAGATAATTCTAGTGAAAGTTTGAAATTAGCAATATATAATAACATTGATAATCTTAATTCTTATAAAGAGTATAAATATGAAATTTTTACTAGGGTTCACGATGGTGCTTTCGTTAGTCCTCGTCAACGAGAATTTTTGTTTGGAGATTTTAATGGGGACGGAAAGATGGAGTTATTGGCAATCGCCACTTGCAGAAATCATAATGAACGTGATAAAAAACAATTCCTCTCATGCATGGCTTTATAAATTTGCAGACAGGAGAAAAAATGCTTGATAAAAATGTGTTTGACTATGCTTTTTTTTCAACAGAATCGGATGATATTGTTCCTGATCGTTTGTTGACGATTGATTATAATGGCGATGGAAAGACGGATGTTTGCCTGATTAATCATACTGGTACTTATATCTATGAATTCACTGGAGATGGATTTAAAAAAATAGGCTATACGGCAACTCTCAATTTAAAAAGTTTGCTAACTCAGATCGTGAATTGATGATTGCTGATATCAATGGTGATGGAAATATGGTATTTGGTATTAGCCCCTCCTTATTCGGAAGGTACTGATCAGGCTATTATAACAGATGGAGGTCGTAGTTGGGATATTTTGCTTTCTACTGGTAATTCGGAGAATAGTAATACTGCTGGATTTGTTACTTATTCAACAAATATTGTTCGTAGCTTTTCCGATGCGAAAGGCAAGAATTTTATACTGACCGATGTTGATAGTGATGGTCTGCCTGATTTGCTTAGAAAAAGCACAAGGGAAAATAGAACTTTATCTTAACAAAAAGGGGGAAATAAATACCTATCCTGAAGAGAGGGCTACCACTAACTTTAGGCAATCCGAATGCACAATTGACTATTGCTAATGTGTCTCAAATCTTACTATTGGCCTGGAGTTAATCTGTGTAGATGACCAGAATATTTATTCTTATAATTATACTCGTAAAGAGATTAAGGAGCGGATGTTACATGCTTTGATACATAGCTATGGAATGAGGACCGAACATTATTATTTTGATATTCAGGCAACAAATAGCACACGTTATGAAGTTAATTATAATTTGGCTGCTTTCGATTATCCATATGTGGTAATGACTCCTCATTGTTATGTGGCTGTTGGGCGAAGAAGATGATGGGTGATAAAATGGGTGACTGGACTTCGTGGATTCATTACAAGTATACTAATGCCGTATTTCATCGTACAGGACTAGGTTTTAGAGGATTTCAACAAATAGAAACGACAGACTTTGATAATAATAAACTCAAAAACTCGATCAACTTTTGATCCAACATTTATGGGGGCTGAAGTTAAGACAGAGACTCCTACGGATACCATTGTACGTAATATGTATTAGATGTTAACACTGATAAAACATTTGTGTTAAAGCTACAAAAAAGAAAACGATTTGAATGTATTGAACCAAACGGAAACCAAAGTTGAATATACATACGATGCTTATGGCCAAGTACTCAATTCTATAACATCTAAAGGTTCTTCCTTTACCGAGTACCATAACTTGGAATATCAGAATATTGATAGTAGCAATAAATACTTGTTGGGATTACTAACAACTGATGCGACAATGACGATTTGTAATGATTCGATTTGTAGTAGGGAGATGACGATAGAATATGATGAGAATAATATGCCTATTAATAAAACTACATTTTTTAATGGTATGCCTGTTTCTGAAGAGCGTTTTGCTTATGATGTTAAGAAGCGTCTCATTAAGCATGAACGACGTCCGTATGAATCTACTGATTGGTTATCAAATACATATACTTATAATTAGTATGGGGTTGTTGCGAGACGCTAGTGACATTGGATTATATGTTGATTATCAGTATGATGAAGTAACTGGACTATTAAAGAGTTCTACTGACCATAAAGGACGCGTTACTCAAAATGAATATGATGAATGGGGAAACTTGTTGGTTACTTATCGTCCTGATGGTAGTAAGAAGCAAAATTGTAACAAGGTGAGGACGAAGAAGAGCCGGGGTGCTGGTGCCCATCTTCCAAAAAGGGCGGCTGGTACTGCCCCCAGATATCGCGGATAAGGGCCTCACTGGTGCCCGGCAGGTGGACAACCTATGGGACGAGGTCAAAGCGATTTGAAAATCCGCACAACTTATTACGTAGACCTGTCCCAGCTCTGGGACGTGCGGGAAGAGTTGCTCAATGAACACTGAATATTGAAAAGGCCCGCAAGCTATGCTTGCGGGCCTTTTTTTCCGTGCCCTGCCAAAAGAGCGGCGGCGTGGAAGCGCACACCAAGGGCAGGAATTACCACCGGGGCGCCAGCATCCTGGATTTTCACCGTATTCAAGGGGAACTTAGGGCACGCAATCCCATACTACTTTGTCCCATTTCCTTGAACTGGATGTTTAGACTTCCATAATCACAGGTGATCATGGGGGATTACGCTGGTCTTTTTTATAGAGGTAGCCGGACAGATCGCCCCTTGATCTCCCCCTTATGGTGGACCAGTCCCTATGTTCCGGTCCTGACAGCGGTTCAGGGCATCCACCGCCACCTGGCGCAGCTCCCTCCAGCAATGCCTCGGACTTTGACGTACACAAAGCCCTGCGATGATATCCGCCGGAGATAACCTGTCCATCCTCCCCGGACATGGAGACCACCACCACGAATGACCGTCTCTGGGCCAGATGCTGCCGGTCCCGGAGGACCACCGCGCCCACACGCCTACGCCGTGCCGTGGAAGCCGTCCACGAACACCTTTGCCGGCCGGGACAGTGCCATTGATTTTGGCGCTCTTGGCGGTGAGCCGATCACCTTTCCGATGTCGCTGATGATGATGTGCCGGGGGTCCATGCCCATCTTCCCGCCAGCTTAGCATGGGTCTTGAGGTGACGCTGCTCTCCGTGGACGGGGATGAAGAATTCCGGCAATACGTAACCGAACGAAGCAAACGA
>VOFK01002904.1_pt1 | contig 14954 bp, 33 predicted proteins | sample 5384121 | NCBI WGS metagenome assembly VOFK01 (sample SAMN12384730, study PRJNA508395) | human gut metagenome | isolation source: healthy gut J | host: Homo sapiens | reverse complement strand
TTTAATCTGTCGCTTTCGGTCGGCCGCGCAAAATCTTCTCGCACTCACCGATGAGGTACAGCGAACCGCAGATAAGAATGCAGTCGTTCATCTTCGCATGCTCCAGTGCAAGCTCGATGGCGTGCTCGGCAGTTCGCATTCGTACACGCGCTTGCACGACTGCCGCGCCAGCTCTGCAATCGTGTGTGGCATCCAGCGAACGCTCACCCGCATCCGGCACAGGCGTAAAAGTCATCCGCGCGGCTGGCGACCTCGTGAACACAGGTTTCGTAGTCCTTGTCGCGCACCATGCCCATCACAACGTGCAGCCGCTTCATCTTGAGCAACTCATCCACCGCGTGACACAGGGCATCCGCGCCTGCGGCATTGTGTGTGCGCCGTCGAGCAGGATGAGTGGCTGATCGACCACGCGTTCCAGCCGGCCTGCGATACGCGCCCGCGCCAGACCACGCACGGCGGCTTCAGTCGGAATGTTCCAGCCGCGCTCGCGCAGTGCGTTCAGCGCCCGCAGAGCCGTCCGCGCATTCTGCAGCTGATGCCGTCCGGGCATGGCAATGGTGTAGCCCCTGCGCCTCGTACACGAACGCCGAACCGCCGATGTCACACCGCAGTACGCGGCAGTCCCCTCCGCCTGCCGAACCAGACAGCGCCCGCCGCGTCGCAGGCACGGCGCAGCACCCGCTGTACATCGTTCGGCTGACCGTCTGCGCGCAGACAACCGCCGCACCCGGCTTGAAAAAATACCTGCCTTCGGCCGCAATGACCGCCGTTGTGTTGCCAAGCACCGCCATATGGTCGAGCGAAATCGGCGTAATAACGCAGACCTCCGCATTTTTGATGACATTTGTCGCGTCACAGCGGCCGCCCAGACCGGTTTCGAGAACCACAATATCGCATTCCTGCTCAACAAAGCAGAGGAACGCCAGTGCGGTCGTAAACTCAAACTCGCCGATGGTCTCACCTCGGGCAGCGTGAGCGATTCACACGCCACCGTTACCCGTTCGCACAGGCGCGTCAGATCGTCGTCCGAGATCATCACACCGTCCACGCGGATGCGCTCGTAAAACTGCACCAGATACGGCGAGGTATACAGTCCGGTGCGCAGTCCGGCCGCCTGCAGTGCCGAGGCGATCATGCACGCGGTCGAGCCTTTGCCGTTCGTGCCCGCAAGATGAACAAACTTCAGCCTGTCCTGCGGGTTTCCCAGTGCCTCGCACAGCGCCTTGATGCGGTGCAGACCCGGCTTGCCGGAAAATCTGCCGAGAGAGTGTATGTATTCGATTGCTGTTTTCGGATTTTCGGTATCCATAATGGCTTCTTTCCTTGTATTATAATGATACATTTGATTATAACACAGTTTCATCAAATTGAGAACGGAGAATTACCTTTCCGCAAAAGGAGCGGCACTTACTTCATCTGAACATTCATTCTCCATCTTCAATTCTCCATTGAAACATAAAACCACCGAAAATCGGTGGTTTTTATGTTTTTTACTTGATCTCCTCGACCGGAATCTGCTTGAGCAGCTCGCTCGGGCCACAGCCGGAGCACTTTGCACAGTCGTGCATGCATGCCATCGGATCGTCCGGATCTTCCTCACGGCCGATCTCGAGGATGGTCGGGTCACCCCTGCTTTTCACCGACGAGGAATTTCGCTACGGATTCCTCCGCCGAGCCTTCACAGCCGGGCACGAGCAGCACGCCGAGCATCTCGAGTGCGTTGCGCGTTGCCAGACCGAGCGAACCGCAGATGAGCACGTCGATCTGCTCCAGACCGGCGAACTTGATCAGATCGGTCGCGGACGTGCCGGCAATCTCGGCAATGCGCTTGCCGACCGGTTCCCGGCCCTCGGTGGTGATAATGAGCACCTCACGGCAGTCGCCCAGATTCTTGGCGATCCGGCCGTTTTCATATGCTACGCCAATGTTCATAACAGACCCTCCACGGTCTTAAGCGCACCGGAAAAAGCTCGTCCGGCAGCTTTGCATCCCTCGATCTTGCCTGCGTCAACCGCCGCAGCCAGCTTCGGGTCGATCGGCAGCTTGGCCAGAACCGGCAGTTCGTAGTGCGCGGCTACCTCGTCAATGTGGCTCGCCGAATACCGAAATGTGCTTTGCCGCAGTCCGGGCATGCCAGATAGCTGTAGTTCTCCACCAGGCCCAGCACGGGAATGTTCATCATCTTCGCCATCTTAACCGCCTTGCCGACGATCATGGAGACCAGATCCTGCGGCGAGGTAACAACGATGATTCCGTCCACCGGCAAGGACTGGAACACGGTCAGGGTACGTCGCCCGTTCCGGGAGGCATATCGACAAACAGGAAGTCCACGTCGTCCCATACAACGTCCGACCAGAACTGCTTGACGGTCTCCGCGATGATCGGACCGCGGTAAATAACCGGATCGTCCTCATGCGGCAGCACCAGATTGATCGAGATCATCTGTACCACCGCCTTCGCTGCGTGCCGGAAGAATACCTTCCTCGCAGCCCTCGAGCTGACCGTGTACGCCGAAGGTCTTGGGGATAGACGGACCGGTGATGGCGGCATCCAGCACACCGCAGGAATAACCCTTGCGCGTCATGCCGACCGCCATCATCTAGGTGAGCAGGCTCGTTGCCTACGCCGCCCTTACCGGAAACAACGCCGATAACTTTTTAACAGAGGCCGCCGGATTGGCTGCAACCTTGAGGCACTTTTTCGCCGCCGCAGTGAGACGAGCAGCTATCGCAATTATGCGAGCAACCCATAAAAAACAACTCCCTTACCTATATATCTTGCATAGAAACAGTATACCCTAAAAAGAAACTTTCCGCAAGCATCGCACCGGCTTATTTATTGACAAATGCCAAAAACGGGAAAGCACCGCTGTTTCGCGGGGGAACGAAACAACGGTGCTTTCGGTTAATAACACAAATTGAAAAAAAGGGAAAAAAGAGAAATGAAAAAATCGGATGACGTCAATGCGGATTTGCGGCTCTCCCTCACTGACAAGTACAGTATACTGTCTTTTTATGCCGAATGTGAACAAAATTTGAATATGCTGTGAAGGATCTGCAAAGAAAACGGCTTATCATCCAAACTGCAGTCTGGCGATAAATCAGAGAAACGCCCTGTTTCCCGGGGAAGGAAACAGGGCGTTCTCGTTGATGCAAATGAAAAGAGTTTAAGAAAAGGTGATAAAAATCAAAGAAAAGAGGTTGTCAGCTTGAGAAAAGGGGTAACTCTTACTGACACCTATAGTATATCGCGCAGGCGCCCTTTAATTGTGAACAAATCGTGAACAGACCTTGAAATATTTTTAACATTGTAAACACGTACCCTGCTTAACCATTTCAAAGATACTCCGAGGCAGGAAAAACACCCCGGCTCCGTGGGGAAACGAAACCGAGGTGTTTTCGATCATTTCACAAAATAAAGGGGGTAAAAGAGAAATAAAAGATTGTAGATGACTATCGATTCGGGATTGCGGCTTCCCTTATCGACAATGTTAGTATACCGCACTTTGCTTCAAAATGTGTGAACGAATTTTGAACAGAATTTGAAAGGTTTGTGTACTGCCGAAAACCCCGGTTTCGTACAGGAAAACACCCTGCCTCCGAGGGGGAACGGAAACAGGGTGTTTTCGGTCATTTCACAAAATAAAGGGGTAAAAGAGAAATAAAAAAATCAGTAGGCTGTGTCGTTCGGGATTGCGGCTTCCCTCATCGACAATGTTAGTATACCCCACTTTGCCGCAAAATGTGTGAACGAATTTTGAACAGAATTTGAAAGGTTTGTTTCTAAGGCAACACCGCATAATTGAACAAGAGTAATTTGCGAGTAAATTTTCCGTGTTACAGCTGTGCGACCATGGTTTTCAGGGCATCCGGGTTCATGGCAGGCGTATCCTTCAGCGGAAATTCCAGACCGAGCCGTTCATATTTTTCCATGCACAGCTTGTGGAACGGCAGAAACTCCAGCTTTTCAAAGTTAGGGATAGCTTTCCGCCTTGGCTTTGACGCGGCGCAAATGGTCCATACCATCGGTCAGACCGGGCACAACCACATGCCGAATCCACAGCGGCACGTTTTTCATCGCGGTCAGCTGCAGGAAACGCTCAATCTGGTCGAAATCCGCGCGGCAGTTCTTGAGATAATCCGCTTTGGTGAGGAATTTCAGGTCGCACAGAACCAAATCCGTGTGCGCCAGCACCTTTTCCGCTTTGAGAGATTGCCCACGCCGGAGGTATCGAGCGCGGTGTGTACGCCGTGCGCATGCAGCTTAGCGAAGAATTTCTCAACGAATTCGGCCTGCAGGAGTGGTTCGCCGCCGGTGACGGTTACGCCGCCGCCGTTTTTCCAGTACGGACGAAACCGGAGAGCCTTTCGACCAGCTCGTCCACGTCGGTCGGTGTGCCGCCTTCGGTCAGCCAGGTATCAGGATTATGGCAATAGACGCACCGCAGCGGGCAGCCCCTGCATAAATACGACGTATCGCACGCCGGGGCCGTCCACCGCGCCGAGAGATTGATGGAATGAATGTTTCCGGTCATATTGCCACTTTCCTTTCATTGCTGAATTTATCAATCCGTTTGGATAAACGGGGAACGTGCGGTACCCACCGCTGGGGGCAAAGTTGCGCGGCACTGTTATCCCCCAGGGGGACTCTCTTGCCCTTCGGGCAATTCACCTTGTGCCGCGCTCTGTGGAGATTTAACCGTACATGTAGTAGTACGCTATCTGTGAACTGCTAATATTTTTTACGAAAGACACGCTGCGGTAACCGACTGCCGTTCCCTTTTCAGAGCGGTCACATGTCCGCAGTCTGCTCCAGACTATCCCAAAGGAAACGGGGAGAAAATCAGAGGGTGGAAACCTTGGTGTCCATCCCTCTTGTGCGCCCGCGCGGCGTCAGCGCAGTTCCGTTCGCTTCACAAGCGAAAACTCAGATCGCCTCGTGGAAGGTGGTACGCGAAATAACCTCACGCTGCTGCTCGCGGCTCAGCTTGTAGAAGTTTACCGCGTAGCCGGAAACACGGATGGTCAGGTTCGGGTACTGCTCCGGATGCTCGTAAGCCGCCATCAGGGTTTCACGGTTGAGCACATTTACGTTCAGATGATGCGCATTCTGCGCGAAGTATCCGCCCATGATGGCAACAAGGTTGTTCACCTGCTCCTCATCGGTCTTGCCGAGCGCACCCGGCGTGATGGAGAACGTGTTGGAGATACCATCGCGGCAGTAGGTGTAGCTCAGCTTTGCAACCGAGTTGAGAGAAGCCAGCGCGCCGGAAACGTCGCGGCCGCTCATCGGGTTTGCGCCCGGTGCCAGCGGTTCGCCGTGACGGCGGGCCGTCCGGCGTGTTGCCGGTCTTTTTGCCGTACATAACGTTAGAGGTGATGGTCAGGATGGACATCGTGTGGATCGCACCGCGGTACAGCGGAACTGCGTCAGCGCCTGATAGAACTTCTCGACCTGCTCACACGCGATCTGATCTACGCGGTCGTCGTCATTGCCGAACTTCGGGAAATCGCCCTCGATCTCGAAATCAACGATAATGCCATTCTCCGGATTGCGGATGGGCTTTACCTTGGCATACTTGATCGCGGAGAGCGAATCCGCCATGCAGCTCATGCCCGCAATGCCGAACGCCATCAGGCGGCGAACCTCGGTGTCATGCAGCGCCATCTGGCTCTTCTCGTAGGCGTACTTGTCGTGCATATAGTGGATGGTGTTCATCGCGGAAACGTAGGTCTTAGCCAGCCACGGACGGTAGAAGTCCATGCGGCGGAGAACCTCCTCATAATCCAGCACATCGCCGTCCATGACCGGCATCTCCGGGCCGACCTGCTCGAACTTGTTCTCGTCACGGCCGCCGTTGATTGCCATCATCATCAGCTTTGCGATGTTGGCACGCGCACCGAAGAACTGCATGTCCTTACCGACGCGCATCGCGGATACGCAGCACGCGCGATTGCGTAATCATCGCCGTAGTACGGGCGCATAACGTCATCGTTCTCGTACTGCAGGGCATCCGTGTCGATAGATACCTTTGCGATGAACTTCTTCCAGTTCTCCGGCAGATTTTCGCCCACAGAACGGTCAGATTCGGCTCTGCGGCAGCGTTCAGGTTGTACAGGGTGTTGAGCATGCGGTAGCTGTTCTTCGTAACCATGTGACGGCCGTCCTCGCCGATGCCGCCGACTGCCTCGGTGATCCACATCGGGTCGCCGCCGAACAGCTCGTTGTACTCCGGCGTACGCAGGTGGCGCGCCATACGCAGGTGCAGCACGAAATCGTCCATGATCTCCTGCGCCTCGGACTCGGTCATGAGACCTGCCGCAATATCGCGCTCAAAGTAGATATCGAGGAAGGTGGATGTGCGGCCAAGGCTCATTGCAGCGCCGTTCTGCTCCTCTGATGCCGGCCAGATAGCCAAAGTACAGCCACTGAACGGCCTCCTTTGCGTTTCTCCGCCGGACGGGTGATATCAAAGCCGTAGGAAGCCGCCATTGCGATCATGTCCTTGAGCGCCTTGATCTGGTCGCTCAGCTCCTCCGCGCAGCGGATTTCTTCTCGGTGGTCGGCACGCTGCCGAGCGCATCCTTGTCCTTCTGCTTCTCCTCGATAAGACGGTTCACGCCGTACAGCGCCACGCGGCGGTAATCGCCTATTATGCGGCCGCGGCCGTAAGCGTCGGGCAGACCGGTCAGCAGACCAACGTGACGCGCTTCACGAACGTCCTTGGTGTATGCGGAGAATACGCCGTCGTTGTGGGTCTTGTGGTATTTGAACTCCTCCTCAATCTTGGGAGAAACCTCGTAGCCGTACTGCTTGCACGCATCACGGACCATACGCATGCCGCCGAACGGATTGCATGCACGCTTGAGCGGCTCATCGGTCTGCAGGCCGACGATAACCTCGTTGTCCTTGTCGAGATAGCCCGGGCCGAAGGCCGTGATAGTGATAACGGTCTCGGTGTCGATATTACGGACACCGCCCTTTTTCGCGCTCCTCCGCGAGCAGTGCATCGAACTTCTCACGCAGCGCAGTCGTGCGTGCGGTAGCCGGAGCCAGAAAAGCGCCGTCACCATCATACGGGTGTAATTCTTCTGGATAAAGTCGCGGACATTGATCTCGTTTTCCCCCAGTTGCCGCCATTAAAGTTGTTCCATGCGTTCATGTTCTTTTCCTCCTGTTTGTGCTGTCTGCTGTCCTTTTTTATGGTAACAAAAAAAAAAGGACAGCATCGCGTATTACTTGCGACACTGCCCAGACGAAAGTCGGCATTGAGATACACTTCACGGTGCATCTGATTACGGAACTCCCTGCTCCCCGGTGGTTTGCGCCCACCTGTGTCCGTCAGTTGCAGGGAATCTGTCTGGCATTAGCATAACACATCTGCCGCTCAATATGCAACTGCCGAAAGTCACAAAAAAAATCCATGTGAAAAACGGTGGAATCTGTGTAAAGTATCTTTTCAATTTACACCAAATAGGGTATAGTAAAAATACGATACTGCGCATTGTACAATATGCAGAATGTAGAAAACAGAGTCAGGAGGCAGACGAGTATGTTAAAGATTGGTATGCTGACCAGCGGCGGCGACTGTCAGGGTCTGAACGCGGCACTGCGCGGTGTAGCGAAAACACTGTATAACGAACTGGGAGATAAAGTAACCATCTATGGTATTTCCGGGACGGCTACCGCGGTTTGATCGAGGGCGATTACCACGAAATGCTGCCCGAGGATTTTTTCGGACATTCTGACCATCGGCGGCACCATTCTCGGTACCTCGCGCCAGCCGTTCAAGGAAAATGCGCAAGACCATCGAGGACAGCGAGGAGACCAAGCTGGATAAAAATGCTGAAAACGGTGAAAAAGGCCGGATTTGACTGTCTGGTCATTCTCGGCGGCAACGGTACGCACAAGACTGCGAACCTGCTGAGCATGAAGGGTGTAGTGGTAACGCTGCCCAAGACGATCGACAACGATCTGTGGGGCACCGAGCGACATTTGGTTTTCAGTCCGCGATTGATATCGCGTCCACGGTTATTGATTCCATCCATTCCACCGCATTTTCGCACTCCGCGCGTGTTCATCGTGGAGGTTATGGGGACATAAAGCCGGCTGGCTGACGCTGTACGCAGGCATTGCCTCCGGCGCGGACGTCATCGTTATTCCGGAAAATCCCCTTACCCGCAAAAAAGATTGCCGCAGCGATTGAAAAGCGTGCCAAGGCGGGCAAACGATTCTCGATCATTGCAGGGCTGAGGGCGCGATAAGTCAAGACGAGGCCAAGCTGAGCAAAAAGGGAATTCGGCTGCCCGCGAGGCGATGACTCCATCCGTCCATCTCCTACCGCATTGCGGACGAGCTGAAGGAGCTGACCGGTCAGGAGATCCGCGTTACCATTCCGGGCCATTACCGCGGCGGCGCTCCCTGCCCGGCCGACCGCGTGCTGACAAGCCGGTTTGGCGTAGCGGCGGCAGCCCAGCTTATCCTGCAGAAAGTTCGGCTATATAGGTTGCGCTGCAGGATAACCATATCGTGCCGGTTCCGCTGACCGAGGTGTCGCAGGCAAAGCTGAAAAACCGTTCCGCCCGATGGCGAACTGGTGAAGCAGGCAAGAGCGCTCGGACTGTCGATGGGCGACTGATTGCCGAATTGAGAATTGAAATGGAGAATGGAGAAAGGAACGCAGCTATTTAATCCGTTCAAAAAGGACGCATAATATGCGTCCTTTTTTCGTGCGAAAGCACATATAAAATTCCGGTTTGCTTGCAAACCGCAACTACGACAGGATTTCGTTCAGAAATCTGAGTCATTGTCCCGTGCCGTGCACGACCGCCGTTTCACGGCGGCATTCAATCGCGTTTGCCGTGCAAATGCAAAAAACGCAGGACATGCGCGCGCAGCGCGGACATAGCCGCGCAAGGATAGCGCCTGCGTTTTTTACAAGAAAAAAGGGATTTTGTGTGCCTGGGCGGCGGACGCGCCCCGTATAGACGGTATCCGAGCCATTGGTCGGTACGTCCGAAAGCGTGGTTTCGGACGAATTATTTGATGGTCATAACCTGATCACGAGCAGGACCTACGCCAAGCATGGTAATCGGGCACTCGATGATGCGCTCCAGCTCCTTGATGTAGGACTGCACGGTTGCCGTTTGCAGTTCCTCAAAGGAACGGCAGTTGGTGATATCCTCATCAAAGCCGTCGAACTCCTCGTAAACCGGCTCACAGTCTACCAGATCCATGAAGTTTGCCGGGAACTCGGTAACGGTCTCGCCGTTCTTCAGCTTGTATGCAACGCAGACCTTGAGCTTCGGCAGACCGCGCAGCGGGTCGATCTTGTTGATAACAACGTCGGTCAGACCGTTTACACGAACCGCATAGCGTGCAACGACTGCGTCGAACCAGCCGGTACGGCGCGGACGGCCGGAAACGGTACCGAACTCGCCGCCTGCATTGCGGATGTAGTCGCCGGTCTCGTCGAACAGCTCGGTCGGGGAACGGACCCTCGCCTACACGGGTAGTGTAGGACTTAAAGATACCCATGATCTCGTTGATGGCAGTCGGGCCGACACCGGAACCGATGCAGCAGCCGCCTGCTACCGGATGAGACGAGGTAACATACGGATAGGTGCCCATGTCGAGGTCGAGCAGTGTGCCCTGCGCACCTCGAACAGCACTTCCTTGCCGGACTTGATGGCGTCATAGGTCATAACGGTGGTGTCGCGCACCATCGGACGCAGACGGTCTGCGTAAACCTTGTACTCTGCGATAACAGCGTCCGCGTCGATCGGCTCGCCGCCGTAAACGCCGGTAATCACGCGGTTCTTACGGGCACAGGTCTCCGCGGATAACCTCCTCGAAACGCTCTGCGTCTACAAAATCGTGCATGCGGATGCCGCTGCGCTCGGACTTGTCATAGGTCGGGCCAATGCCCTTCTTGGTGGTGCCGATTGCGGTGCCTTCCTTGGCCTTCTCCGCCTCGCTGAGCGCATCAGCTCAAGGTGCCACGGCATGATGCAGTGGCAGCGTGCGTCGATGAACAGCTTGTCGGTGGAAACGCCCTTCTCGTGCAGACCGTCGATCTCGCCGAGGACAGCCTTCGGATTGACAACAACACCCGGCCGATGACGTTGACGCACTCCGGATACAGGATGCCGGACGGAATCAGCTGCAGCTTGTACTTCTCACCGCCGGCTACAACGGTGTGACCGGCATTGTTGTTGCCGCCCTGGCTGCGGACAACCAGATCCGCCTTTGCGCGAAAAATATCAATAAACTTACCTTGCCTTCGTCGCCCCACTGAGCGCCGAGAATTACCTTACCTGGCATAGATTTCCTCCCTTTCTATCTGCAACGTGCTCTTGTCACGCGATATACTTTATATATGTATGGATCATACCCTTGAAATTATAGCATACCCTTCTCTACTTTTCAATGCCGTTTTTGCACGTTTTTTGTCTTGTAAAAGACGGCCCGCCGTTGTAAAATATTTTATAATAGTGGGAAGTATGGCCGCACGGCGGTCTGTCCCGATGAAGGAGTTCGTTTTTCTATGCATTATCTTGATAACGCGGCGACGACCCGCGTGCTGCCCGAAGCAGCCGAAGCGGCCGTTCACGCGATGTGCGAGGAGTTCGGCAATCCGTCCAGCCTGCACCGCATGGGTCTGAGGCCTCGCATCTGCTCGAGGACAGCCGCAGGACGGTCGCGTCTGCGCTCGGCTGTCTGCCCGAGGAAGTATATTTCACCGCCTGCGGCACGGAGAGCACCAACATCAGCCTGCGCGGCGCCGCTCACCTCAACCGACATAAAAAGGGCCGCATCATCACGACCGAGATCGAGCACGCGGCAACCATCAACACCGCAAAAGCAGTTGCTGCGGACGGCTTCGACGTAGTTTTCTTGCACCGGACGCAACCGGTCACATCACGCCCGAGGTGCTGAGCGAAGCACTGACCGAGGACACCATTCTTCTCCCTGCCAGCTGGTCAACAACGAGATCGGCACGGTACAGCCGGTCGAACAGCTCGGAAAAGCTGCTCAAGGCCAGGGCACCCAAGGCGCTGTTCCATATTGATGCCGTACAGGGGCTTTTGCCGTGTACGCCTGACGCCGAAAAAATGGAACTGCGACCTGATGAGCGTTTCCGGCCACAAAATCGGCGCACCCAGGGTATCGGTGCGCTGTATGTGAAAAAAAGGGCCTGCGCCTGCCTCCGCTGACGTTCGGCGGCGGTCAGGAGCGCGGCATGCGTCCGGGCACCGAGGCCGTGCCGAATATTGCCGCATTTGCCAAGGCGTGCGAGATTCGCATGGCGCATTTCGACGAGGATTACGCCCATTGCAGGAGCTGGCCGGCTACCTCAAGCAGCAGGTCAGCGCCAAGCTGCCGGATGCTGATAATTAACGGCGAAGGCGATATCCCGCATGTTGTCAATCTTTCCATGCCCGGCTGCAAGGTCGAGGTCATGCTGCATGTACTCGAGGGGACGAGGTTTACATTTCCAGCGGCTCAGCCTGCTCAGGGCAAGCAGGCGGTGTGCTCAAGGCACTCCGGTCTGCCGAAGGCGCACGGACAGCGCGCTGCGCGTGTCGTTTGCACCGTTCAACACAAAGGAAGATGTGGATGCGTTTTGTTGCTGCGGTCGAAAAGGCGCGCGAAAATGTTCAGACGTTAACCGTTGAAACGGGACAGAGGTGCGAGTTATGAAGAAATCGTATGTTTTCAACCCTCATCTGCTGCGGCACCGCACTGATTTTCCTGCTGCACTTTATTGTGTATGGCGGCGTGCTGCTGAAAAGTTCGGAGCTATACTGGCTGTTCTGCGCCGGTTGGATCGCGCATGCTGCCGGCTATTCCGGCACGTTGGAGCCGGAGACTCGTCCGCAGAGTGCTGTGCGCGTTCGACTGCTGCAACTGCTGTACTGCATCCTTTTCGTCAGCGTTCTGTTCGCCACCATCGAGAGACCCGTATAACGTTCTGTGCTGGTTCTGCGTGGTATACGGCGTGGTTTACATCATTTTCTTCCTGCGCAAAGGCGAGATAACGGCGCGGAACCGTGGACTGACGTTCGCGATGCTCTGGATGCTGCTCACACCGGCGCGTTTCTACTGATCGCATCCGATCACGGTGTCGCAGGCACGCAATCACTGGTCGAGCAGGCCGGTTACACTGACCTGTACCGTTTTCAGTCCGTTGACTGGGACGCGGCCCGGTTCGCGCAGGTGATAAAACAAATGATGGAGATATCGGCTGCACATGCCGGAGGAAAAGGAGCCGCTCGGCTGGTACGGTTTCCGCGCCTTCAAAGACGGAGAAAGATACTGCGGAATCGTTTCTGGCGGCACGCGACAGATTGAAGTACAGGAAAAACAAGGAGTTTAACATATGGAATACAAAACCATCACCAAACCGGACGGCTCCGGAGCAGAAGTCGCCGTATATGACGCAATCCTCTGGATGGAGGGCCTTTACGACAGCCTGCCGGACACCGCCGAAAAAAGCGTGGGAGGAAGCCCGCCGGTCAAGATTGACCGCCGGGGGACGGCACGGTCAGCGTCGACACGCAGTCGCTCGTACCGTGGAAACCGATTACGGCAAGCTGGAAATCATGGCGGACGTTTAAAACTATCTGGCACAGGTGTTCCAACCCGCCGGATGATGATTCGTCAAACAAACATTCAAGTTCGGTGGCGGACAGCGCCGACCGCGACAGCCTGATGACCGCCGAGGAGAAGTGAAATCATCAGCGCAAAAAAATATCACCATCAAGGAGATGACAAAAATGAAAGAAGTATTACTGCTCAAGTGCGGTGAGATCGTCCTGAAAGACCGGAACCGCAAAGACCTTTGAGGACCGTCTGCTGAAAACCTCAAGCGCCGCATGGCGCACGTTGCAGACTGCGAGATCACCATGCGCCAGTCGGTTTCGTTTATGTGGGAGATCCCGGACGATGGACGCAGATGCGGTCATGGAGTGCGCAAGCCGTATTGTTCGGCTTTTTGTGACCATCTCTCCCGTGCAAAGGTCTCTGTTCGGAAAGCTCGAGAGTGTCATTACACCGCAAAAAGGACTATCTCGCACCCAATTTGCGGCGGCAAAGACCTTTTAAGGTCGAAAAGCGCGCGGTGACAAGAAATTCACGATGACTTCGACCAGATCGCCAAAACGTCGGGTGGCGAGCTCGCCGGATCTGTTCCCTTTGATGTTCGTCCGGATATGCACCATCTTGTCGTCAATGTCGCACGTTGAGATGCCTTCGTTCGCCGCGGTCCGGTTCCGGGCGGGCGGCATGCCGATCGGCTCGAACGGCGCGCAGCGCTGCTGCTCTCCGGCGGCATCGACTCTCCGGTGCCGAAGCTGGATGATGGCTGAAAGCGGTCTGGAGCTGTGCGGCATCCACTTTTTCGCTATCCGTATACGCGTCCGAAAGCGCGGCCGGGCGAAAGGTGCTCGAACTCGGCGCAAGCTGACCGCATGCAGTGGCGCATGAGCGTCATGGTCGTGCCGTTCACCATTATTCAGGAGGAAACGCGACAGAGTGCACGCGACGCGCTGTACGCTGCGATCAATGCGCCGCTTTCGCATGATGCGCATTGCCGGCGCGTAGCTGCGAGTACACGGCTGCGGCGCGCGCCATCACCGGCGAGTCGCGTTTCGGTCAGGGTGCGGAAGTCAGACCATGCCGGCGATGGCCGTCGGCGCGGTATGCGGCTGCCGGTGCTCCGTCCCATCGGCATGGACAAGGAGGAAGTCATCGCATCGCGCGAAAGATCATCACGTTCGAGACCTCGATCTGCCATGAGGACTGCTGCAAATGCTTTACATGGCACCGGAAACGCAAGCAAAATGCCGAAAGATTCTCGAGGCGGGCGGGCTGTAAATGTGGAGACAGCTCCGTGGACGAGGCGGTCAGAGGCGTGGAGAGATTGTACACCTACCGTGAAAGAAGTCTAAGGGGACGCTGTCCCCCCTTAGATGATTTGAGGAAGCAAATCAGTAACGGCGGACGGCGGCAGAGCTGCGCTTTATCGGCGGCGGCGATGCGCGCGCTGCCAGTACGAAAGGAGAAATTACAGCGGTGACGCAGAACTATTGCAGTCGGAACGGAAGTCCTGCTCGGCGACATCGTGGTACAACTGACTCACAGGGCCTTTCCGAGCTGGGCATCAACGTATTTTATCGGGCGGTCGTCGGCGACCAATCCGGCCGTCTGCGCCATGTCATCGAGACCGCGCGCGACCGTGCATCATCATCACCACCGGCGACCTCCGGACCGACGCTCGACGATCTGACCAAGACCCGCAGGCGGTTTTCGGCAAGAAAATGGCGCTGCATCGGCCGTCGCTCGACCGTCTGACCGAGTTTTTTCGCTGGGAATTAGCCGTGAAATGACCAAAAGCAACAACAGGCGTGGCTGCCCGAGGCTGCACCATTCACCAATCTCTGAGGCACGGCGCCCGGCGCTGCGCCTTTGAGCCCCGGCGAAAGCACGTTCTCATGCTGCCGGTCCTCCCGCGCGAGGTGGCTACGTGAAAGGAAAGAATGCGCGATACCGTATCTGTGGCACAAAAGCGCTGGCGAGGCGGCTGGTTTCGCCTGGCACATCCGCGTATTCGGTCACGAACGGCGGAGCATCCTGCGACATGATGAACGAAACCGACCATCGCGCCTTACGCAAAAGACGTCAGTGCTTCGCGCGCGTCACCACCAGGCGGTTTGACCGAGGAAGTGCAGCTGAAACCGGTGGTCAGGAAGATCGTCAGCTGCTCGGCGACGACGTAGCACGGCATTGAATGTCGACTCGCTCAGGCTGGGTCGTCGACGCGACGACACCGTGCAGAATACTCAACTTTCACTCGCGAAGCACACGAGCAGCCTGCTCTCAAGCATATCTGAGATATCCCCCGGCTGCTCGGACAATATCTGGAGGCGGCATTGTGCTAACAATACGTAATC
>VOFK01001655.1_pt1 | contig 14959 bp, 21 predicted proteins | sample 5384121 | NCBI WGS metagenome assembly VOFK01 (sample SAMN12384730, study PRJNA508395) | human gut metagenome | isolation source: healthy gut J | host: Homo sapiens | reverse complement strand
ATTTTACTTTTTCCGTTGAAAGAGGGGAATCGGGGCGGTGCAGTATAAGATCGGTGTTTCTTATGTCTCGGTGGAGAATGCCCGAGAGAATTTGAGGTTGAGAATTCCGCTTGGGACTTCTCTGCGGTCCGTCAGGCGACGCAAGATAAATGGAATGAATACCTCGGGAAGATAGAGGTAGAGGGAGATAACGAGGATCGCCAGATGCAATTCTATACGCATCTATATCGTTCATTAATCCATCCGAATGTTTGTAGCGACGTGAATGGGGAATATATGGGGGCGGATAGCCAAGTGCATAAGACAGCCCGAAAAATTCTATACCTCTTTCAGTAATTGGGATACGTATCGTACGCAGACTGCTTTTTGATCGCTATGCTAGCTCCCGAGGAGACCTCGGATATCGTTATGTCTCATTACTTATTTGCCGAGCAATCCGGTGGTGGCTTCCCTCGTTGGGTACTGGCGAATATAGAGACAGGTGTTATGCAGGGGGACCCGACTCCGATTCTTGTAGCCAATGCGTATGCGTTTTGGAGCTCGCACCTATGATCCTCGAACTTTACTGCGGACTATGCGTTATGGAGCAGAAGTGCCGGGGGCTAATTCCCAAGGTGTTTTGACTCGACCGGGCTTGGAACAGTATTTGGAGAAAGGGTATTACGACGCTTCGATCTTACTGGAATATACATCTTCTGATTTTGCGATTGGCCGTTTCGCCTTGCAAGCCTGCAATGATGAGCCGGTTTGTAATTGGTATACGCAACGGGCGATGAACTGGAAGAATCTTTTAATAAGGAGACCGGTTGGTTGCAGTCTCGAAACGAGGATGGCTCGTGGAAACGTTATGATGCGGATTGGCGGGAATCGACATATAAGAATTATTTCTGGATGGTACCTTATGATTTGCAAGGGTTGATCGATAGTATAGGAGGCAAGGAAAGAAGCGGCGGAGAAGCGTTTGGATGAGATGTTCCGACGTTTGGACGCTAGTTATGGAGATGAATGGTTCGCCTCCGGTAACGAGCCTAGTTTCCAAATCCCTTGGATTTATAATTGGGCGGGGGCTCCTTATAAGGCGCAACAAGTGATCCGGCGTATACTGAACGTACAATATAGTAGCCGTGTGAACGGTTTGCCGGGCAACGACGATTTAGGATCGATGGGAGCATGGTATGTCTTTGCCAGTATCGGTTTGTTTCCAGAGATTCCCGGAGTGGGAGGTTTCTCTGTGAATAGTCCGGTATTCCGTAAGATTGTTTTACATTTGCCCGAGGGAGACGTGATTATCAAGGGGGGTGATGAGAAAAAAAAGAGTATATCCATTCCTTAAGTCTTGATGGAAAGAAGATGGAGGGCACTTGGATCGATTGGTCGGATTTATATCGGGGGCGACCTTGAATATAAATTATCCGGGAAGCCGGATAAGACGTGGGGAACTCGGATAGCTCCCCCTTCATATGGAAAATAAATATAACTTAATACTACGAATAACATGATTAAAAGAAACATTATTAGTCTCTACTTTCGGCTTATTGGGATTGGTTACCGTAGCTTGCGGCTCTCAAAAAGAAAGACCAGACGGCGGAAGCTGTATCGGAAACTATATCGGAAACAGCTTGGTGCTTGACGGGTTTGAGCGTCCGACAGGAGTGAATCCGGTAATTAAGCCGTTACCAACTAAGTTTTATTGCCCGATGCGGGAAGATTCTGTAGCATGGGAGGAGAGTGACACATTTAATCCGGCGGCTACGATTTACGATGGGAAGATCGTGGTGATGTACCGTGCGGAAGATAACTCCGCTCAGGGGAATCGGTTCCCGGACTTCCCGTTTGGGATATGCGACTTCTACTGACGGTATCCATTTCGAGAGGGATACGAAGCCTGCTTTTTATCCGGCTAAAGATAATCAAGCAGAGAACGAATGTCCCGGAGGTACGGAAGATCCTCGTATCGCTATGACCGAGGATGGTACGTATGTCTTGCTATATACGCAATGGAACCGCAAGGTGCCTCGTCTGGCGGTGGCGACCTCAAAGGATTTGAAACACTGGACGAAGTTCGTCCGGCTTTTTGAGAAAGCCTATAATGGCAAATTCAAGGATGAGGCGACCAAATCCGCATCGTTAGTCACGACTTTAAAGGGAGATAAGCAGGTCATTGCGAAAGTGAATGGCAAGTATTTCATGTACTGGGGGGAGAAGAATGTATATGCGGCTACCTCCGATAATTTAACAGATTGGGACCCCACTGTTGGACGAGAATGGTGAGTTGCTTAAATTGTTCTCTCCCCGTTCCGGCTATTTCGATAGCCAGTTGACCGAATGTGGACTCCCGCTATCTTGACAAAGGATGGCATCGTTCTGTTGTATAACGGTAAAACGAACCGGGAGAAAAAGGGGATACCGCTTATCCTGCGAACTCTTATTGTGCCGGACAAGCATTGTTCGATGTAAATAACCCGACAAAATTGATCGGTCGTTTGGATAAGCCTTTCTTGCAACCGACGGATAATTTTGAAAAAAGCGGTCAATACCCTGCGGGTACCGTATTCGTGGAAGGTCTGGTCTATTACCGGAATAAATGGTATCTGTATTATGGCTGTGCCGATTCATTCGTGGCTGTGGCCGTATCGGATAAACAATTGAACTTCTAAGTGTCCAAAAGTAAATAAGATGAGAACTAATCGATGGCTTTTTAGTTTGGCGTGTATGCTTTCTGTGTTTGTGTGTGGCAATGCGCAGAAAACTCCCTTCCCCTTTTCAAAGGGGTGACCGGGTTGTTTTTTTAGGCAATAGCATAACAGAGGGGCGGACATTATCATTCTTATATATGGTTGTACTACATCACTCATTTCCCGGATATGCGGATGCGGATGTATAGCGCCGGTACCGGTGGTGACAGTTCTTGGGATATGTTGGAACGGATCGAGGAGGATGTATATGGTAAAAATCCGACGGTGGTTACGGCTACTTTCGGTATGAACGATAGTGGTTATTTCGAATATAACGGCGATAATCCTACGGCTTTCGTGGAGCAGCAAATGTATCGGGTAGATACGACCTTTCAGGCGATGCAGAAGATCATGAAATCTCACAAAGATACAAGGGTGATCATGATCGGTGGCACGCCGTACGACGACGACTTGGCAAAATGAGAAAAAAATAAGCCTTTTCTTGGAAAGAACGCTACGATCCAGAAAATCATCCGTCTGCAAAGAGAGGCGGCCGTGAAGAATGACTGGGCGTTCGTGGATTTCCACAACCCGGTATTGGAGGTGAACAGGGTACAGCAAGCGAAAGATCCGCGGTTTACCTTAATGCAAGGAGATCGGATTCATCCGGATAACCACGGTAATATGTTGATGGCCTATTTCTTCTTGAAGTCTCAGGGATTGGCGGGTAAACCGGTCGCCAAAGTTGATATCGATGCTTCCCGACGTATGGTGCTGGCGAACGAGAATTGTTTCGTGAATGAATTGAAAGTATCGACAAGGGTACGATCTCTTTTACCTATTTAGCGAAGTCTTTACCTTATCCGATGGATACGATCTCTCGGGGTTGGGAGAAGAAGCATACGCAATATGAGGCGACCTTATACGCTCCGATTATGGAGGATCTTAATCAAGAGGTATTGCGGGTGGATGGATTGAAAGGTTCGTATAGGTTGGAGATAGACGGGGATTCAATTTCTACGTTTTCGGCCGAGGATTTGGCAAAAGGTATTAACTTAGCGGCGTTAACGAACACACCGCAATATCAGCAGGCCGTTCGGGTCATGCATTTGAATGAGGAACGTTGGAATATCGAGAAACGTTTCCGGGAATATGCGTGGACGGAATTTTATATCTTGAAGCGGAAGGGCATGTTATTTCAGGATAATATCGCCGCTATGGATACGTTAAGGGCGAACCTTCATACGAATATCTTCTTAGCCGGCCATCCTGGATAACTACTCCAAGATGATGTATCCGGAGATCCGGGAGGCTTGGAACCAACAAATCGATATGTTGGTGGATCGTATGTATCAGATCGCCCAAACGAAGGTACGTAGAATAGAACTTATAAAAAAAATGATACGACTAGTAAGAAATTTAAGATGGATAACGACTACGGCGTTATCGCTCGCGCGTTGGTGGAACTGCCTGTTCCGGTCCGACCCGGACTATCGAGGAGGTTCATTTCTCTGATTATGTAAATCCTTTATCGGGGCGAGTACGAATACGGAGGCGGCCGGTGCTTACCATGGCTTGGGAAGACCTTCCCCGGTGCGACTACCCCTTTCGGTATGGTACAGGTAAGTCCGAATACGATTACGGGGGCGACAATGGTTCCGGATATAGCTACGAGCATGAGACGATCGAGGGATTCGCCTTTACGCAGATGAGTGGTATCGGCTGGTACGGTGATCTGGGTAATTTATTGGTAATGCCTACCGTGGGCGATCTCTGCGCACGAACTCGGGAAAAGAGGGGGCGTAGCCGGGTATCGTTCCCGGTATGATAAATCTTCCGAGGAGGCTAAGGCTGGATATTATAAGGTATTGCTTAGCGATTACCAGATACAAGCGGAAGCGACAGCGGCTCCTCATAGCGGTATGCTGCGATTCGTTTTCCCCGAGAATAAGCAGTCCCGCATCCAGTTGGACTTAGCTCGTCGTGTAGGAGGTACTTCTACGTATCAGGCGGTTCAAGTGATAGATGACCATACGATCGCCGGACGAATGGAATGTACGCCGGAAGGCGGAGGCTGGGGGGAATGGTGAAGGTTCTTCCCGGTATACCGTGTATTTTTATGCGCAGTTCTCCAAACCGTTGAAAGATTATGGTGTATGGAGCGTGGATATCCCGGCAGGGCAGGATCGGCATCGGGAATTCGTGGAGAGTCCGGCTTTCCAGACATTGACAGCGAACGCGAAGATTTCGGAGAGACCAAAGGCATATGAGGGTGAGCACCTCGGGTTCTTTACGGAGTTTGAGACTGAGGCGAATGAGGAGGTTCTTTTTTCAAGGCCGGTATTTCCTTTGTAAGCTTGGAGGGTGCGGAAAAGAACTTGAAAGCGGAGATCAAGGATTGGGATTTTGATGCGGTACGTTCTCGTGCCCGCTCGTTATGGGATACGGCTTTGGCTAAGATGGATGTCAGCGGTGGAACGGATGAGCAGAAGGTGATCTTCTATACCTCCTTGTATCATACAATGATCGATCCGAGGATTTACACGGATGTGGATGGTCAATATATGGGCGCGGACGGAAAAGCGCATAAGTCGGATACGTTCACGAAACGTACGATCTTTAGCGGTTGGGACGTGTTCCGTAGTCAGATGCCTTTGCAAACGATTATTAATCCGGTATTGGTGAACGATTTGTTGAAGTCATTGACAACGATGGCAGAGGAGAGTGGCCGTGAGTACTATGAGCGCTGGGAGTTGTTGAACGCCTATAGCGGTTGTATGTTAGAAATCCGGCTATATCGGTCTTGGCGGATGCCTATGCGAAAGGTATTTGTAGCTTGGATATGGAAAAAGGCTTATCGGTATGCGGATAAAACCCTCGAGAATGTTCGGGAATGCGGAGTTGGGCTATACCCCGAATCCGCAGAGTATCTCCAAAACCTTGGAGTATGCGTATACGGAATGGTGTATGTCTCAGTTGGCGAAATCATTAGGAAAAACAGGAGGATGCGGTTTATTATGCGAAGTTGGCTCAGTCTTACCGGAATTTATATGATGCGGAGAAACATAGCTTCCGCCCGAGAGAAGCGAATGGCCGGTTTGAGGCTTGGCCGGAAGAGGGTAAGCTGAAGGAATGGTACGGCTGTATGGAATGCAACGAGTTACAACAGGGGTGGTTTGTGCCTCATGATATTCCGGGTATGGTGGAACTGATGGGAGGAACGGAACGGGTGATCGCCGATCTGGATACGATGTTCGACAAGACACCAACAGATGTTTCCTGTGGAACGCTTATTACAATCATGCGAACGAGCCGGTTCATCATGTGCCTTTCTTGTATAATCATTTGGGACAGCCGTGGAAAACCCAGAAATGGTCTCGTTTCATTTGCGATAAGGCGTATAAGAATAAGGTAGAAGGCTTGGTTGGAAACGAGGATGTCGGTCAGATGTCCGCTTGGTATGTATTGGCGGCATGTGGTTTGTATCCGGTTTGTCCGGGAGATACTCGCTGAGATATCCAGCCCGGTTTTTGAGAAGACTGAGATTCAGGTTGGCGAAGGGAATACATTTATCATACGAGCCAACCGAAATACCCCGGAAAACACCTATATCCAATCCGCTAAATTAAACGGGACGGATTATACGAGATGCTATCTTTGATTATAGGGATATCATGAAAGGTGGCGTACTAGAATTGGAGATGGGCCCCGAGCCGAATACAAATTGGGGCGTGAATAATTAATCAGTAAATAAAATAACATGAAACTCAATACTTTTTTATAAACAGGGGGCGGCTTTAGCCCTCTGTTTAACCCTCTTTTCCCTGTTTTTGCGGAGAAAGACTTGGTACAATACGTAAATACTTTGCAAGGAACAAACTCGACTTACGAATTGAGTTGGGGAAATACCTACCCGACTACGGCGGTTCCCTATCCCATGAATAGCTGGTCTCCACAGACCGGGAAGAATAGTGATGGTTGGAAATACCAATACTCGGCCACTACGATCCGGGGTTTCCAACCGACGCATCAATGTAGCCCTTGGGTGGGAGATTACGGGGTATTTTCTTTGATGCCTGTATCGGAATTGGTTGTTGATGAGTCCAAACGGGCGACTCCGTTCTCTCATGATAAAGAAATTGCCAAGCCTCATTATTATAAGGTTACGTTGGAGAATGGTATTACCACGGAGTTCTCGCCAACTACCCGTTCCGCTCATTTCCGTTTTTCCTTTCCCGCGAAGGGAGAGGCTTTTCTCGTACTGGATGGCTATACGAAAACCAGTCAGGTACAAATCGATGTAGCGAACCACCGGATCACCGGCTATGTACACAATGGGGCTTTCTCTCCGAAGACACATAAGAATTATTTTATCATTCAATTTGATAAACCTTTCGTTAGCTATGGTACATGGGGAGAATCGTAAGAATACGATCCAGAAGAATAATTTGAGCCGGGAAGGGAAGGTATCGGTGCCTATGTACCATTTGCGAAAGGCTCTACGGTACAGGCCAAGGTCTCCTACCTCTTATATCAGTCCGGAGCAAGCGGAGGTTACGATGACTCGTGAGCTAGGTAAGCACTCATCGGTAGAAGTGACGAAGCAAGCGGCTGCTGATGTATGGAACCAGCTATTGAATCGTGTGTTGGTGGAAGGTGGAACCGAGGAGGATATGAAAACCTTCTACTCCTGCATGTTCCGTGCCAATTTGTTTTCCCCATAAGTTTTATGAGGAGAAAGAGGATGGTTCTCCTTACTACTATAGTCCGTACGATGAGAAGATTCATGATGGATATATGTTTACCGATAATGGTTTTTGGGACACTTTTCGTTCCCAGTTCCCGCTGACCAATATCTTGCACCCTACGATGCAGGGGCAATATATGCAAGCCTTGCTAGACGCTCAGGAGCAATGTGGATGGTTACCTTCTTGGTCGTTCCCCGAGTGAGACCGGCGGGATGGTAGGGAATCACCGATCTCTTTATTGACGGATGCTTGGGTGAAGGGTATCCGCACTTTCGATCCCGGAGAAAGCCTTGAAAGCGTATGCGCATGAGGCGATGAATAAAGGGGACCTTGGGGCGGTGCCAACGGACGGGTTCGTTGGAAGGATTATTATCAGTTGGGATATATACCTTATCCGGAATCCATGGGATCTACGGCACAGACGTTGGAATATTGCTATGATGACTTTTGTTTGCGTATCAGTTGGCGAAAATGACTGGGAATAAGTTTTATGAGGAGGTCTTTGCCCGCCAGATTTATAATTACAAGAATGTGTACGATCCATCTGTCGGTTTTATGAGAGGTCGTAAATTGATGGTAGTTGGGCGGATTTCGATGCTTTCGAATGGGGCGGTCCTTATTGCGAGGGGAATGCTTGGCATTACAATTGGTCGGTTTTCCATGATGTCCAAGGGTTGATCGATTTGACAGGAGGTGATGAGCGTTTCGTGGCGAAGATCGACTCTGTTTTCGCTTTACCCGGTATCGTGAAATATGGAACATACGGAACGAAAATTCATGAGATGCTGGAGATGGAATTGGCGAAGATGGGACAGTACGCCCAAGGTAATCAACCGATCCAGCATATGATTTACTTGTATAGTTACGCAGGCCAGCCTTGAAGACGCAATATTGGATTCGTCAGGTGATGGAGCGGTTATATAATAGCTCGGAAAATGGTTATCCGGGTGATGAGGATCAAGGCGGTATGTCTTCTTGGTACGTATTGAGCGCGTTGGGAATCTACAGTGTTTGCCCGGGGACGGATGAGTATGTATTGGGTAGCCCGAAATTCCGGAAAGCTACGATTACGATGGAGGATGGCAAGAAGTTCGTGATCGAGGCGAAAGGGAATAGTAAGGATAACGTATATATCCAAAACGCTACCTTGAACGGGAAGAGACATACACGTAATTATATCCATTACAGCGATATCGTGAATGGGGGCGTGCTGGAGCTTCAAATGGGCAATCAACCGGAGAAGACGAGAGGAACCGCGAAAAGAGGATCGTCCTTTCTCGTTAAGTAAATAAGTTTTTGGCTGTAAAATCTGTATATTTGTCCCCGTAGTTCCTTGAAAACAAGGCTACGGGGAATTAATCATTAATATTCACTGATATGAATTGGATGAAAAAGGTAGCGGTAGCGTTGGTTTGTTTGCTTCCGCTCGGTTTACAGGCGGCGAAGGTAGATACTTTGCAAGTGAAAAGTCCTTCGATGGATAAAAATATAGAGGTAGTCGTGGTAAGTCCGGATGTGGCCGCGACGAAAGCGTGTCCGGTGATTTATTTGTTACATGGCTATGGCGGTAACGCTCGTACATGGGTCGGTATCAAGCCGGATCTACCTAAGATCGCTGATGAGAAGGGTATCTTTTCGTATGCCCGGATGGTAAGAATACGTGGTATTGGGATAGCCCCTTTGAACGCTGATGTACGGTATGAGACTTTCATCTCGGATGAGTTGGTGAAATACGTGGATTCCCATTATAAGACCGTGGCCGATCGTAAGGGACGTGCTATTACCGGCTTGAGCATGGGTGGACATGGCGCTATGTGGAATGGCCTTCGTCATAGCGATGTTTTCTCCGCGGCGGGAAGTACCAGCGGTGGCGTGGATATCCGCCCTTTCCCGAAAAAAACTGGGAGATGAGCGTGCAAATAGGTGAGAAGGCGAAATATCCGGAAAACTGGGAGAAGTACACGGTTATCAATTTGGTTCCAACCTTGAGGAAAGACCAGATCGCTTTGATCTTCGATTGCGGTGACAGTGATTTCTTTTTGGAGGTGAATAAGAACTACCACGAGGCGTTATTAAAACAAGGCATCGACCACGACTTTATCACTCGCCCGGGTAATCATGATTCACAATACTGGAATAATTCTATTGATTACCAGATCCTCTTTTTTCTGGAAGCATATCTTGAAGATGAAGGCCTTGTGATAAGACCGTTTGGCGATTTGACATTCCTGACATTTTGTAAACTAAACTCCCGGAGAACCGATTTTTCCGGGACTATGTACGACTCATTGCCAAATACGCAAGGATAAAACAATAATTCGTTCATTGATAATACAATACCGAAAAAACCGCCTTTCATTCTAGCGAAAATAATTCATCCTAATTCATATCCATTGACTTCTTCGGGCTATCCGATAGGGTTACGACTGGGTTCTAACCGGGTTACGATGCTATTCACGACTACTGACAACCCTATTCGTGACTGTTTATAATGCCTAACGGCAGTATTTGGTGTCGCCCAACGCGAAACTATACGTGTGAGGCTTTCTGTCGCCTTTCGTGCCTAAAACGGGAATACTCTCACTTAAAAGGGCGTTTTATTGCCCCTCGTCTACTGGTTGGGGCGATTCAAACGAATGCCTTGTCACGATTCGCATTCGAAAAGAAGCATAAAGAAAGTTTCCCTGCTAAGTTATACTCCATATGTACGCTAGTATTTTCGTACTTTTTTGCCTCTTGAATCTTGAATATACGAAAGCGATGAATTATCAGATAGATGCTCCGTGGTTCCGCTATCCGGACTACCGTAAAGAACTTCCCGCTTCTAAAGTATCAGTAACAGGGCATTGATCTTGAATGCGCTAAGTTATAGCGCATACGATGTGGAGAACTTATCCGATTGCGATGATACAAATTTGATGGTAAAGGCATTGAACTCGAACGATCGGGATTTTAATGTGGGTGCGGCGGGTACGACGATGCGTTTCCTTACTGCTTTCCTCTCTCTCGAAGGTGGTGGGCGAATGGACGATTACGGGAACCGAACGCATGAAGAACCGTCCGATCAAGGTGTTGGTGGATGCGCTGAACGCTTTAGGTGCCCGGATCGAGTACATGGAGAAGGAGGGGTTATCCTCTTTGCGTATTTTCGGAAGCGCCTTGCAAGGCGGAGAGATCTCGCTACCGGGAAATGTTAGCTCTCAATATATATCCCGCTATCTTGATGATCGCCCCCCTTAACAGAAAATGGGGGGTTACGTTGCATTTGGAGGGGGCGCCATATCTCTGAGGCCCTATATCCATATCACCTTGCAATTGATGGGCAATATGGGTGAGAGCCTCTTGGACGGAGAATACGATCAAGGTGCTCCCCCAAGATAAAGCCGATTCATTTTACAGTGGAATCTGATTGAGCGCCGCTTCTTATTGGTATGAGATCATGGCGTTATCGAAAAATGCTGAGATCGAATTGCTAGGTTTATTCAAGAATAGCTTGCAGGGGAGATGCCGCCGGAGCGAAGTTGTTCGCTCAATTGGGAGTGGGCACTACTTATACGAAACGTGGAGTCGTGTTAAAAAGCATACTGGAAATATCTGTGAGAAATTGGTTTATAACTTCGTGAATGAACCGGATTTGGCTCAAACCTTTGTGGTGACTTGCGTGTTATTAAATATCCCTTTCCGCTTTATGGGACTTCAATCATTGAAGATCAAGGAGACGGATCGGATCGAGGCATTGAAGACAGAGCTTCGTAAATTAGGTTATGTGTTGACGGATCGCAATGATAGCATCTTGGAGTGGAACGGTGAACGCAGGGAACCGGAGTCGCATCCGGTAATCGCCACTTACGAGGATCATCGGATGGCTTTGTCATTCGCTCCCGCCGCTTTGGTACGTCCCGAGGGGATAGAGATCGCCCACCCGCAAGTGGTCAGTAAGAGTTACCCCCATTATTGGGAAGATCTTAAGGCCGCTGGTTTCTCTATTAGGGAATCAGCCCTTTAATTTTCAGTTTTCAATTCTCAACTTTCAATTGAATTATGTGGTACATTGTCATAAGTCTTATAGGTCTGGGTGTCGTAGCCGCTATCGCCGGGTATTTCCGGAATAAGAAACTTCAGAAGATGCTGGAACGGGGGAGATCTCGGAGATCCCCGAGGCACAGGAGATTCCGGAGGTTTGCTGCGGACAACATGAGACTTGCGAGCGGGATAGTTTATTAGCCGCCGTCAGCAAGAAAATCGAATATTATAACGATGAGGAACTGGATCGGTTCCAAGGTGGAAGCGGACGCTTACGATGAGGAAGCCGTTGAGGAGTTTAGTGAAGTGCTTTATACCCTCCGGGAAGTGGAGGTGGCCGGTTGGCTCCGTAGCCTGCAATTGCGAGGGATCAATTTGCCGGATGCCTTGAAGGATGAGGCATTCCTGATCATTGGCGAACGCCGTACTCATTATTTAGGAAACGAATCATATGGATTTATTGCAATATGCCTTTTTCAGAACGCCTTGATCGGGAGCTTGTTAACCGCCATCTGCTTGTGGGATTGTCGGGACTTACATCGTATCCGCCGGTTGGTATTTATCAGCGGAGGGGATCACGCATGCTTCGTTCGGTGGTTTGGGCTTGGGTTTTTATCTGGGGAACAAATCCGATCTTGATGGCGATGCTGTTCTCCATCCTCTCCGCTTTTGGCGTGGGTGGGCGAGCAAGACGCAAAACGTAGGGAGGATTCCGCTATAGCGGGCGTATGGTCGCTGGGTATGGCTTTGGGAGTGATCTTCATCTTCCTTACCCGGTACGCCCCTGAATCTATCCGCCTATCTATTTGGTAATATATTAACGATCTCTACGGCCGATATCTTATGGATTTTAGGGTTGGTGGTATTGTTGATACTCATATTCTCCCTTTTCCTCCGTGAGATTGTTTACGTGGCGTTCGATCGTGACTTCGCTGTCACACCAATTCTGACGAAATGGATCAGTATGATGATGCTTTATCATAAAACGATAAAGATCAAAATGTCGCGATCGAACAAGAATGAAAAACAACGTTTGACAGGACAGATATAAAGAACTTCATTTCAAACAGGACTCTATATCCGAACAAAGCCGAGCCGGGCGGCCTTTCGACCGGACGATCGAGAAAAATGACCAAGCTGTTAGCTACCATAAGCCAGAAACCGGGCTGAGATAATCTCAAACTACAAAGAACAAGGAGGAATATAACCCACTGCGAATAGGAGTTGGCTGATCATGGGACAGGCGCAATTCTATAATCAGCTACCTTTTTGCGTTGTTATTCGATGGGTTATTGGTTCTAGATAAAGTTCTTAGATGGAGCAGTATTCACCGCTGAAGCAACGCGAATTAACGATTTGATCAAACAGGCAGTTCGATATGCCGGATGAAGTATCTTTTTGGTTTTCATCCCTATGGCGGATAAAGATGGCTTTAACACATAAGACCGCTGGTGAATCAATGAACAGGAAGTAATCAGGTACAAAAATGGCAAAAAGATACTATGGTGAGAAATATACTCAAGCGGAAGGCCAGTGATGAATGCACCATAAAGGTACATTGAATGGAATGGATAAGGCGATCTGCAGGATTGACTGAAACACAACAGTTTCTGTCACAGATGATTGGCATCTTTAAGTGCAGGCGGATGGCAGTATCGATAGAAGATTGAGGTAAAGAAAAAGAGGAGGAAGAAGGCAGCACTTTAGAGAGGCTTATCTGGGCAAAAGAGCTTTTGAGATCGACAACATCTTTCGGAATACTGAGAAAGACACAGTTCCCACTGGGACGTCAGATTGGAAGATCACTAGCGCCGCCAAAGCCAGAAGGAGGCTTCACACGCTGCAAGATCTCATGAGGAGATTCTAAATGGTAGGGCCGGGCGGTGAGCCGTTGCCGACCGATTCGATGAGCACAGGCCAATCCCACATACCAATGAGTATTACCCACGGCCTTAGCTGCCGCGGATATGAACGCTTCTTGACGGTCTTTACAATGGCGGATAGGTGGAGGATATCCCTTATCGTCGACATTTAAATTTAAGACATGTTTTCACGGATGACATTTGGAGAGCTATTGTTGGCACAGATACAACGTTGGCTAAAGGCATAAATTAATGAACTTTGATCAATTACGAGTATATCGCATGGATGGTACAAACTGCGACCGCTATCTGAAACGATACAGTTCGGTACAATAAGCGATATCGTGGCTACATTGATGCTTTAATTCATGTTCTTGGATGGTACAGGAAGCTTTAAGAATGCCTTGAAAGCACATGAATGCGGAACTTGAGTGTTCTTCAGGGATTTTTGGGCACGGGCTTTGATTGGAACGTTCGGTTTGGGCAGAGGATGAGTATATTATCTGCCAGGATTCAAGCCTTAATCCGGAACAGACCACCTTATCTTTTTGGTATATCCTACGTGGATAGAATCGGTGCTATTCCAGCTGTCGCCGCTTATAACCATGAACTGGGGTTGGTGGCTTTGGGCAGGCCGGCCCGATCAGTTGATAAAGGGTATCAATATAGATGATATACAGGCCAGGATGGTTGTACCGGCCTTGGTCAGATTTGCGTGTTACCGATCTGGTGATAGTAGCAAGGTGCTGGATGAGCTCATCCAGCATGGTGAGCTTCGGTGAGGGTACCGGATCTGGCATGAGCGCTAAGGAGGAGGCAGATGGGAAGATCCACAGAGGAAGCCAGAAGTGCAGATGGGTGTCAGTTGAACCACAGAGCCAGGAGAACAACAACCTGATCAAAACCCTGTTCGGCAGCGCCTGATGTCGGATACGGTCCTGCGTTTGAAACAAACCAGGTCAACCTGTCGATACCCTTCGTAAGGATACGGTTTCAGCGGCGGTTGAGGATCAAGGCATGACGCCGAAGATCGAGATCAAGCAGGAAGCTGCGGAAGAAGGAAGCCTGAGGCATAGAGGCTCAGCAAAAGGCGGATAAGAGATTACGTGAGAGCAGAAAGCGAAAGAACAGGAAGAACTTCTCAAGGAAGCAAGCCCAGGAGAACGTGCCCTATTGAAGCGAGGCTGATCAAGGAAAACAGCTGAAGCAGTCCGTAAAGCAAAATGACGGAAGCGGATCTCTGGCTCGTGAGACGTAGGAGACATAAGCAACGCCACAAAGCCACAAAGGCTGCATTAATGGGTAAATTTCCATTGGGCCGGGTAGTTCATCCTCAGTGATGCCTCGTCGATAAAAAAGTACCGCATGATAAATAATAGGCTCGATCGTGGGAGCATACCAGGAACTAAAAGCATCGGTTTCGTCGAAATGACAAACTTTTAGGTTTCCTCAGCAGGTGAACCGACGCCATGTGCCGCAATCGTACGACAGGAAATCACGTTTTTCTTTGGGCTTGGCATTGCCCTGTCACGCAGGCAAATCGGGCAACTACGCCCGCTTAGAACAACCAACGGCCTGTTCTTTTCCGGAATACGTTTCGATCGCTTATGCGGGCCATCGAATAACCATCAAATCGTTAGAACATTATGTC
>VOFK01000029.1_pt1 | contig 14961 bp, 21 predicted proteins | sample 5384121 | NCBI WGS metagenome assembly VOFK01 (sample SAMN12384730, study PRJNA508395) | human gut metagenome | isolation source: healthy gut J | host: Homo sapiens | reverse complement strand
GCCGTCGCCCCAGATGCTTGGCCGCGACACATGGCCCATCTCGTTCTGGTCAGTCGGTCGAGAGAGGCGATGAGGTTGTAGAGCTGTCGTTGCCGACGCCGAACGAGAATGTGCCGCCCCTTCGGCGCGCGTCGATGTTGGTGACGATCAACCGCCCGGGCACCGAGGCTTCGAGATCTGAGCGCCAAAACCGCGCTGCGCTGCATGCGTGACGTGTCCGAGAGAGACCGGGCCCAGTTTGACCAGTGCAGACGCCGCCCATTCCATGTTGACCGCACGCCGTTCACCATCACGGCGACGTTGGCCGACTGGCCGCGCATGTTGGATCTTGGCGTCGCTGAAGAAAGAAATAACAGTATTAAAAGATAAATCCTATGAAAAACACATGTAGGACAGGCGTTTGAGGTGAAAACAATAAAAGATGAGCTAGACATTTATTACAAGAAGAGTTAAATTGTAGCACAATCGATATTGTTTCGCGTAAAATAGGTAAAAAGCGATTCGACATTGTATGTGATGATGAAGGCTTGTACAATAATCAGATTCCAACAATATTCACGCCTGATGGAAAGGTGATGATTGTTGGACCTGTAATAATTTGTAATCATAATACGGATGGCGAATTAGAATCACTTACCAGTAACGACATTCTGCATATTATTTTTGAATCAGATGCCATAACAGGACGTATTTTAGATGGAGATCCTAATGGGATTAACTATCTCACACTCACTGCAAATTTCTAATATGGTCTTAACAAGGAGGCGCAGTTCTTTGAAACTGTGCCTTTTATTTATTTTTTAGTAGGAAAACATATTTTATATAAATTAATAAAAGGAGAAAAAAATAACTATGAATTATAACGAAAACGAAGTAAAAAAATACTTCCGTCACAACCATATTTTTCACAATATCTATTTTGTACTAATTAATACAGAGGTAAACAAGGAATATTTAAAAACTGTTCCTCACCGTGAATTTTTTGATATGTCCATTATCTACAAAGTATTAATAGATAGAACGGAAGAAGGAATAGCGAGTTATGTATTGACAAATGAGCATTTGAATGTGTTAGGCTTAATAGAACAGAATTTGTATGATCGCGCGAAGACAAATACATTCAATCTTTTTGCTCCATATTTTGCAAAAGTACAGAACAAGATAATTGATACATTGAAATCTAAGACTTTTGAAGCCGGAGATTTAGAAAAAGTGGAAATTGAACGTGAAATAGAGCGATTGGAAAAAAAAGAAGCTTGCGATAGTATTGTTTATTGCATTTCTAACGCTGATTTCATATATGGTGCAACATATATATTAAATGTTGACATCATGGATTGTATCGCAGAAATATTTAATGATGATTTTTTATATTTCGCCTTCATCTGTTCATGAATGTGTTCTGATTCCGGCAGGTAAGCTTGATAATCTGAGTATTGTGCTAGATACGTTATCATTTTCCAACCGGGAACTGGTTGCTTCCAAAGAAATTTTGTCAAACAATATATATAAGTATGACAGAGAATCCAGAAGTATAACGGTTGCCGTAACAGGAGACAAAAATGCATTAACAGCATAAAGTAATAATTCATGTAACGCAAAAGACAGGCAGTAACTAGCTGCCTGTTTTTTTATTTGTTTTCTTCGCAATAATCATATTTCTAGTAAATCAGATATAAAGGAGAATACAAATATGATGAATGATACAATAAAAGAATTTTTTCCAACAAGTGAAGAACTGATAGACCAAATGCTTTCCGGTATTAAATGGCGAATGGTAAAAACCGTTTTGGATCCATCGGCAGGTAAAGGAGATTTGGTTGAAGCTGCTATAAAAAAGGCAAAAGAGATATTACAATATTGATGCAGATTGTATTGAAATCAATCCAGATCTGCGTGCCGTTTTGAAAGGAAGAGGATACCGGGTTATACATGATGATTTCCTTACATATTTTTCAGAAAAAGAATACGATTTGATCATAATGAATCCGCCTTTTTCAAATGGATCCAAGCACCTTTTAAAAGCAATAGAGATGCAAAAACGAAACGGTGGTGCAATCGTATGTCTTCTCAATGCAGAAACCATTAGAAATCCATATACGAATGAAAGAAAGACTTTTTAGTTCGTTTATTGGATGAATATGGAGCAGAGATCAGTTATTTGGAAAATGCATTCTGTAAAGCAGAACGTACAACAGATGTTGAAGTTGCCATGATCAAGGTAAAACTACCAGAAGTGGAAAGAGCATCTATTATTCTTGACAAACTTAAAAAAGCAAAAGAGCAACAGGAATTCACAGGAGCAGAAAGTGACTATCTCGTTGAAAATGATTTTGTAAAAACTATCATTGAGCAGTACAACATGGAAGTAAGTGCAGGAGTTGAGTTTATTAAGGAATATAAGGCGTTAGCTCCGCACATACTTCACGATTTCAAGAAAAAAAGGATGATGCTGAATTACCGGACAATTACAATGGTTGTATTTTACGACTAAATGTAGGTAACTCGGAAGCAACCGTAAATGAGTTTGTTCGCTGTGTTAGAACGAAGTATTGGAATGCACTTTTCCGAAATCCCAAATTTACAGGAAATATGACATCCAATCTTTATGAACAGTATAATGCAAAGGTTACTGAACTTGCGGATTATGAATTTAATTTGTACAATATTTGTGAAATAAAGATTGGCATGATCAATAACCTTGTAAAAAGGAATTGAAGATGCAATCATAGATTTGTTTGATGAGTTAAGTCATAAATACCACTATTATGATGAAAGCTCTAATAATGTCCATTATTACAATGGTTGGAAATCGAATAAATCCTATATTATTTCACAGAAGGTTGTTATTCCGTTGAATGGGTTTCGGACAAGTTATTATGACAATAAAAAGCAGTTTAATCCGGATTATTACACTGTAAAGAAATTGGTTGACATCGAAAAATGTTTAAATTATCTGGATGGTGGTCTGACAGAAGGTATGGATCTGAAACAGATAATTGACAATGCCAAAGAAACCGGACAGACATCGCGAATCCGTTTAAAATACTTTGATGTTACTTTTTACAAAAAGGTACATGTCACATCACATTTACGAACCTTGAGCTGCTTAAAAAATTTAACATTTTTCGGCTCTCAGAAAAAGGGTTGGTTGCCACCTACTTATGGAAAGCGTAAGTATAAGGATATGACAGCTGAAGAACAGGAAGTTATAAGAGAATTTCAGGGAGAAGCAGATTATGAAAGGGTTATGCGAGATCCTGATTATTATATTGTAACAGGAGATAATCTTCTTAAGCTTGAAATGGCTGGCTAAAAAATATCATCATATACATTAGACTTATAGATCCCCTCTTTATCAGAACTGGTAAAGAGGGGATTGTTTTTTTCCCTAGTGTAGAAAAAAGACTGCATGGTATGATAAAATAATAAAAACATATAAATGGATGTATGCACTATGCCACATGTGATTATTTAAAGTGGAATTTAATTCCATATTTCTTATGAAACATAAGAAATGGAGGTAATCATATGTGTACGATTAACAGAAACTATAAGGACCGGTTATTTCGCAAGCTGTTTGGAGATCCGGCAAACAAATCATCGCTCCTTTCCTGTACAATGCGCTGATGCATACTGATCATACTAATGTAGATGATCTGGAGATCAATACGATAGAAGATGTCATATACATGAACATGAAAAACGATGTATCCTGTATCATAGATGATCAGATGGTATTGATGGAGCAGCAGAGTACATACAATCCAAACATGCCGATCCGTGGGCTGATGTATTTCAGCAAGCTGTATGAAAAATATCTTGCAGGTAATTATGCTATATACAGCAGTAAGCTTGTAAAGATCCCGGCTCCGGTCTATTTTGTTCTCTATAATGGGGAAGCAAACGAACCGGACAGAAAGGTGCTGCACCTGTCGGATGCATTTATTGGCAGACCGTTAGAAGTAAATGAATGGTCGGCTACAATGCTAAATATCAACTACGGACATAATAAGGAACTATTGGATTCCTGTAAGGTTCTGAAAGATTATTCCTGTTTCATTCACAGGATCCGGGAATATAATAAGACAGAGCCGATCCGGGAGGCAGTAGATAAAGCGGTAAAAGATTGTATCCGGGATGATATTCTAAAGGAATACCTGTCATCCCATAAATCGGAGGTGGTTGGAATGTTATTTACGGAATTCGATGAAAAGAAATATCAGGAGTATTTGATCCGGGAGGCACGCGAAGAAGGTTTGCAGACGCGAAGAAGGAATACAGATTGGTATAAAAAAGAGCGCAAAACAAGCGAAAGGGCAATAAAAACGATGTATACGTTTGGAATTTCGACAGATGTTATTGCAGAAAAGATGCAGATGACTGAGAAAGAGGTAACTAGGATAATCAAAACGAGTAGCTATTTATTGTACTTGAAGAAGAGGGCTGTATGTAGGAATGCATACAGCCTTTTCATTTGTTCATAATGAACAGAAGATTTTTTTGCCAAAAATAGAAACTATGACATATTTAGTATAGTAACAACAAACATCGGGTGAGTCGGCACCCGGTCAGCAATGACGAATCGATATCGGAACCTGTACAGTGCGCACAAAGAGCGAGAAGGCAGCGTACGATATCGCCTTTGTGTATATGATGACCATTTGTATGCTTATGGGATTGCAAGGTTCCGAAGGATGCAATAAGAAATAATAATATTTAGTGGACATTTGTATGCTTATGGGATTGCAAGATTCCGAAGGGAGTTTGTATGACACAGAGACAAAGAAGACATTTGGATACTTATAGAATCGCAAGGTTCCGAAGGGTATATAATGTTAATTTTGAAGGAAAATGCCTTTTGGATACTTATGGAATTGTAAGGTTCCGAAGGAACGGATGCAGATAATACAGGATGTGAAAGTATTTGTATACTAATGAGATTACAGAATTATAATGGGTAGTTTAAGGAACAAGAATCCAGTAGCTTGTCTCTTATTTTTTTTCATTTGTTCATACATATTATCTATGAATATAAGAAACTGGAGGTACTTAGATACTCCAGATGAGTGAAATGGAGGAAATAACTATGACAAGAGGATATTTTTTGTATAGTAAATGGAAAAAAAGTAGAAAAAAGCAGTATATCTCAATAGCGATGCATATATAAGCTATTATGGATTTAAAATTTTAACTGCTATCATTGATAACAAAATCAAGGAATGGACAAGGAAAACAGAAGAATATACTTCACAGTTCGATACTCCGGTATCAGCTTTTTTTTCCCTAGATTGGATTCGAAAGAATCCAAATGTCAAAAATGGATAAATATGATTTTTATGAATATGGTTATATCTATAATTTGAAAACAGGAATGTTAAAAGTATATAACTATGGAAAGCTGATCTATTCCATTCCGGAAAATGAAAGAGAAAAATATTTATATTTTTTTAAATATGCAGAAGAAATAGAACCGTATTTATGTTATAACCCTGAAAAGATGGATTATAACTATAACAAGCCGCTTAAATCTATTATAGCAAATGCTTCTATCGACGAACTGAAGGAGTATGTTGAAAAAGGAAATGCACCTCGACTGGAATTAAGCAATCATCATTCTATTGTCACTGGACATTCTCCAGAAACGCCACATTACTTGAAAAAATTTACTGTGTCAAACAAACCTTGGCGTTCAGCGAACTTTATCGTTGCAAAAGCTTATGTAAGAGGCACATGGGAAATTTTGATCCAGCTTCCCTATATTCGTAGTTATGTTGCAACTGGCTTTCCTACAGAAGTAGCAGCGGTTAAACGCTTACGAGCAATCATAAGTGACAATAAAGAAAGACTTATACGCTATATGGACATTTCGGACATGTACATAAACTGGCAACATCAAAAGAATACGGATCTCGAAAGCGTCTTTGCTATGCTGGATGAAGAATGGGAAAAAAAGCTCCATGGTATACTTTTGGCAGCAGTTTTTCGGTAAGTACCATCAAAGCAAATTACCGGAGATTTGTTGAAGGAATCAAAGCCAAAGAAAAGAAAGATTAATTCCATTTTTATACTATTTTATTTACAGTATCTAAGTCTAATAGCACCAATATCTTTATTGGTGCTATTTATTTTTGAGCATTAATTCGGACATATTATCTATAAATAAAAAAACTGGAGATACATAGATACTCCGGATAAATAAAATGGAGAAAATAACTATGCCAAGTGGATATTTTTGTATAGTAAATGAAAAAAAAGTAGAAAAAGCAGTATATCTCAATAACGACGCAGATATAAGCTGTTACGGATTTGAAATCTTGAAGGCTATCATTGATAACAAACTCAATGAATGGGTAAGAAAAACAAAAGGGTATACGCCACAGTTTGGTACTTCGGTATCAGCTTTTTCTCTTGATTGGATCCGACTGAATCCCAATGTCAAAAAGGATCAATATGACAAATATGATTTCTATGAAAATGGGTATATCTATAATTCAAAAACAGGAATGTTAAAAGTATATATTTACGGAGAGTTGATCTATTCCATTCCGAAAAATGAAAGAAAAAAAATATTTATATTTTTTCAAATATGCGGATACAATAACCCCGTATTTATGTTATAACCCTGAAAAAATGGATTATGATTATGATAAACCTCTTGGTTCTATTATAGCAGATGCATCAATAGAGGATATGAAAAATTATTTTGAAAAAGGAAATGCACCTCGACTGGAATTAAGCGATTATCATTTTACGGTTGTTGGACATTCACCGGAAACACCGCACTATTTAAAGAGATTTAGGGTGTCAACGAATCCTTTGTATTCTATAGATTTCATTGTCACGAAAGAGATGAACGATACATGGAATATTTTGGTTGAGCTTCCGTATTCTCGAAGCAATGTAGCCAATGGTTTTTCATCAGAAGAGGCAGCAGTCAGATATCTGAGATCGTTTATAAGAAAAAAAATAAAGAAGAACTTATACGATACATTGAGATTGATGCTATGTATTCTTATTGGTATCTCACGGCAAACATGGATTTCATCGGCATATTTAATACGCTGGATGAGGAATGGAAGAAAGCTCCATGGTATACTTTTAATGATGCTTTTTCAGTGAATGCAATTAAAGAAAAATACCGGGATACTGTTGATAAAATAGAAATAAAAATAAATGGAATTTAATTCCACTATATTATTTATAGTATCTAAATCTAATATCACCAATATTTTTATTGGTGATATTTTTTTTTTACAGAAGGGATCCAAGCTTTTTGCAAAAGTGTATTAAAAATTTCGTAGAAGTGTATTAAGAAATGAAAATATTTTTCACATAGTAAAAATTATTGAGATTTTACCAGTAAAATATTTTTCGTAGAAGTGTATTAGATTTTTCGTAGAAGTGTATTAAATTTTTCGTAGAAGTGTATTAGATTTTTCGTAGAAGTGAATTAGAAATTTCGTAGAAGTGTATTAAATTTTTCGTAGAAGTGTATTAGATTTTTCGTAGAAGTGTATTAAATTTTTCGTAGAAGTGTAGTACCACCATTTCAGAAAACCTAGTAAAATCAACGGTTTGAGGGCTGTTGGATTTTCTTCCTAATAATATAATATTTTAATATTATATTAATAAAGCTAATAAAAATAATAAAAAGAATGAAAAAATCTACTTTTATCTCTAACAATAAACACTTTGGTAAAATTCAAAATTTTAGACTGAAAAATTTTTTTCACAGCTTATAAGGTATATATAAGATAGAGGTTGAGAGAGAAGTATGAATATATAATGTTCATTTATAGATTATGATACCGAATATATATTGACAATCAGCTACGGATATGCTAACCACTCCTTTTTAAGGTTCGAAAGGTAGTGGTATTTAGATAATTTTTCGGAGTAAGTCAGTACAAGTAAATAAAGGAGAGTTAAAAAGATAAAAGAAAGAAAATTGCAATAAAAAAATACGTTGTAGCTGCTCTGTAGATAAGAGCAATTTAAAAAAAGGGGGGGATTAAATCTGCTACAACGTATTCTATGCAATTACGATACAAACAAAATTATAGCACAGGTACATTATGATAGCAACAAAAATGTCAAAATATGTCGAAATATAGATTGCCTTGGATTAACACTACAGGAAGGATTTTAGGTGTACATATATATTTTTTCTCAAAAACATAACATATTTTCATTATGATACACTTTGTAAGCAAAAAGAGAAAAATATATCATAAACAAAGGAGAATCTATGAACGAAAATACCAACGAATATCTGATCATTAGTATTAATGATTTGGGAAAGAAATACTGTATTCAGTATATTGATGGAAAGAAGATAAAAAGTTACAAACAGCGAAAAAGAACAGGTGAAAAAAATACTGTGATGTTACATCATTACGGTATATATATTTGGAAAAGAGAATCAATTATATTTATCGGAGCCTGATTTTGAAAAATTGCAACATGAAGGACGGATAAGCTACTTAAAGAAGCTGTGTGATCCGGCAACGTCAGATATATCGTTAAGGATATTTTTTGGCAAGAAATAGATATGGTCTGACCATATTGATGAACGATCCAGAGTGGAGGGTTACGGTACGAAGTTGCAAAAAATGGATATTCTTTGTCCATAGAAAATCTTACAGAACTGGTAAGTGATCCTTGTAGTGAAGTCTACAATATGGCTATGAGAAGGCTTTATGAGAGATGTAGGTAAAAAATTAGGAAAAATAGAGGTTACGAATGTTGATAATAAAATTGGTATTAGCAGTATTGCAAGATATTGTATCTATTGTAATACAGGGAATAATCATATCTTTTATAGGAAAAATTTGTTGGAATCATATTGCATCATTGTTTCAGTTGCCATTATTACAGTTTTTTGATGTGTTGGCTATATGGGGCGTGGTTTGGTGCATATGTAAAACAATTAAAATTGGGCTTTTGTATCTAAATGCAGATAATTCGAAAGGGGGAAAATAACAGATGACAAATGGAAATGCAAAAAAACCGGATTTGTGTAATAAATACATATTTTGGGATATAGATGGCACTTTAGCCCCATATCGATTCAATGGACATGTCGCAGATCCAGATGGAACTAATAACGGAATGAGTTTACAGGAAATTGATGATCATGTTTTTCTTTTGAGAGAGCCGTCACATCATATGCAACATATAATAGCAACATGTGAGGCAAAAAACATATAATAATGGGACATTGCCAAGTTGAGATGGAAATGAGGGATAAAGAAATATGGCTTGATAAATACTATCCGGTAATAAAAGATCGATTACTGGTGTATGAGGATAAATCAAAAGCAGATACTATTTTGCAATATTGCAAAGAGCATGGTATAAACGTGAACGATATTGTATATGTAGATGATGTTATTCCATTTTTGCGAGAAGCAGAAAGAAAGGGGATAAGGTCATTTCACATTAGCAGTTTTTTGGACTGGGACTATCAGTAGAATAGAGCAGTTTCTAGCGAATGCATATATTACCATTAGATTGATGCTTTAGATAGGTATTGAATTGATAAGATGTCATGATAAAAACGCATGGCATCTTTTTTTGTTCGTAAAAAATCTCATCTGTGATATACTAAGTTCGTTGCCACCCCTATACAGGCACAGAAAGGGGGTTGACATACGGAAGTGTTAGTATCGTTTATTATCTCTGTTATGGCAAGTGTAGTTGCCTACTACATATGCAAATGGTTGGATGGGGATAAGTAATTGGCAACCAGCCTAGGGCATAAGCCACCCTGCCAAAATGGAATAGAAAAAGCCACGAGATTGCGACTCATGGCTTTTTTGTTGTCCATACGGACTGTTAGCATCGTTTATGCCTAAACACAATATATCATATGCTCCGGACAAAATCAAGTATTCCCTTTTTCTCTAGTAATACATACAAATTTGTGTGAATTTTCCAGCATAAGATCAGTTGACAAGGGAACAATAATAACATATAATAAAAGTACGAAAAAACATACGTTTTTATGTACGGAAAGGAGGTGTTAAATATGTTAGCAGTAAAGAGTATGGATGTAAGAGAAAATTTCAAATCGTTATGTGATAAAAAGTTTTCAAAGGGGAAACATTAATTGTTTCAAGACCAAAGAATGAAAACATAGTGATGATGTCGGAATCGGAATACAATGAGATCATGAAAGCCAAGAGAAACGCTGAATATCTTGCTATGCTTGATAAATCTATGGATGAAGCTGAAGCTGGTGGATTTATTACAAAGACAATAGACGAGTTAGGAGCGTACGAATAATGAATGTAGTATTTACTCCGACTGCATGGCAGCAATACACGGACTGACAGAAGGAAGATAAAAAGATTGTAAAACGGATCAACGAGCTTATAAAGAGTATCGATCGAGATGGACTGTTAGAGGGAATCGGTAAGCCTGAACCGTTGAAGTACAGGAAAGTATGTAGTAGACGAATAACGGATGAACACAGACTTACATATAACTTTGACAGTAACAAAATCTCATAATATATTCTTGTAAATTTCATTATGAAGATTAGCACCGTATCAGGTGCTTTTCTTTAACTAAAAAAACAGCATTTGTGTGATTTCCAAGGCACTTATCCTTTTTTTTCGCAAAAATGGAAAAAATTTGCCACTCTGTTATACTTGTGGTAAGATGATGAATGGGTAAGATAAAGCCAAAACAAAGCAGATTTATTTTCTGCGTGACAGTTACCATATTTATAAGTGTAACAATTAATATTTCAAAGGAGGGATATACTTATGGTAAAGAAATTTATGACAATCGTTTTAGCTGCTATGCTTACTGTTAATCTCTGTGCTTGTTCCAATAATGCAGGTTCGGATACGACAGAAGCTACCACAGCAACAAATACATCTGAAATCTCTACGGAAGTACCATCGGAAGAAGATACCAAAGCTTCTACTGAAGTAACAGCCGAAACCACGAATACATCATCTGAAGATGCTTCTACAACAGAAGCAGATGCAGCCGGATCTAAGGCAGAGGTCACAACGGAAGCAACAATAGAAAAGGCAACCGAGAAAGCTACGGAAGCAAAGACCGAAGCACCAAGGGGGTTACAACTGAGGCTGCAACGGAAGCCAGAACTGAGGCGAAAACCGAGGCACCAAAGGCTACGACTGAGGCTGCTACAGAAGCAAAGACTGAAGCACCAAAGGCTACAACGGAAGCCAGCTGTTCTCACCCAAAGAGCGCAAGAGTCGCTAAGTATAAGACCGTTCATCATGATGCTGAGTACAAGACCGAAAAGGTTTGGGTGGAAAAGATCGTTACAATCGTTGTATGTAATACATGTGGTAAAGAAATCAAAGGAACAGTAACCGAACATGATGAGGCATCCGGTACAACAGAGATCAATATTGGAACCGCAGAAGAACCAGTTATGATTGATGCGTGGAATTGTAATGGCTCTCATAGTGATACAATCGATAAAGGTCATTACGAGAAAAAAAAGGTAAAAGTGAAAGATGCTTACGATGAAAAGGTAGTTGATTACTATTACTGCGGCAATTGTGGAAAACGATTATAGATCATAGATGTTTTTAAGACAAGGGAATCTGATTAGAAATAATCAGATTCCTTTTTTTACAGAAATGTTTGCAAAAAAGTAAGATTATAGATAGTATGATACTATATGAGTATAAAAAAAAAAAAGAAAGGTTGTGGAGAGTATGAGTAAAAAGAAAAATAATCTATATGATTATAACAATGTTGTTAAGTGTTGGTTGTTTCATAAGTTATGGTGATGTAAAAGCATCTGGTGAGAGTGTATCAGAATCAAGAACGGATGAAAACAATGAAATCACATTTGATTGTGTCTGGTTTGGCAGATATCCGCAGACGGATAAAACTGGAAGGATCTATGATCCGATTAAGTGGAGAGTATTATCGGTATCGGGGGGACGATATGTTTTTGATGACAGATAATACGTTAGACTGTAAAGTGATGAATCAGCAGGCAGAAGATAAAGAGGAATATGAACTGGATCTTCGTTGGGAAAACTGTGATATGCGGACTTGGCTTAATAGCGACTTTTATAAGAAGGCATTCAAATAAGTCAGAACAGAATTCCATTATAGAAACAAAAGTAAAAACGAAGTTAAGTACCAATAGTGCTTTGTATTCAAGTAAGAAAAAAGCAATCACTACTAAAGATAAGGTATATTTATTATCGTTAGATGAAGCTGAAAATAAAAAATATGGTATTTTTACGGCTGCAAAACCATTATTTAAAAACACATCTTATGTAAAAAATAAAAAAGCGGAAACTACAAACTATGGAAATGGTACATGGTGGCTCCGGTCATCTGGTTATGTTACGAATGAATTTGATACAGTAAATGGTTATGGAAACAGTGGAGCGGAAGTTTGTATAGAAAAAGGTATAACTATATGTCCAGTCATTCATATCAAAAAGTCATCTGTTGCATGGATCTATGCAGGAACGGTATGCTCTGATGGTACAGTAAATGAAGTAAATAAACCAGCAAGCATTACAAAAGCCGGATGGATAAAGAAAAATGGTGTTTATACTTATCTTGACAAGAAGGAACAATCCGGTAACAAAAAATAAGGGTTGGTATAAGATTGATGATAAGTATTACTATCTGGATGCAACAGGTAACAGGATTACAAAGAATGCCGGATGGTATAAGATCAATGGTAAATATTACTACCTTAGAAAGAGTGGTGTTCGGGTAACAAAGAATAAGGGTTGGCATAAGATTAATGGAAAATATTATTATCTAAAGAAAAGCGGAGAACGTGTAAAGAAATCAAAAGGCTGGTATAAGGTTGGTGATCGATACAGGTATTTAAAAGGAGATGGAACCCCAGTTAAAAAAGACTGGATGGGGTAAGGTCGGAAAAAAAAATACTATTATATTAATAAAAATGGTCAGGCTGAGTTAAAAACACCAGATTACTATAAGATAGGGAAAAAATATTATTATATTGATGTAAATGGAAATCGAATTAAGAAAAAGGCTGGATGGATTTATTCAGATCGTTATATTAATGCAGATGGATCTTACTATACTGGTTGGAAGACAATAAAAGGAAAAAAATATTATTTTAATAAAACAGGTCGGTTAAAAGGAGAAGTTGTGAAATATTCGTTTAAGAATAACGAAGGCTTATATACATTCGTTTGGAAAGGAAAACGATATTATCAGTCAATATCATTAGGGGTATTACCTGAAAAGAAAACGGTAGATTTTACAAAAGCTATGCAGAAATATCCGGATGGTAGCATATTTGACGGTATAGGAAATAAGAATGCAAATCAGTGTAATGTCTTTACTTATGCAGTAGGAAAACTGATTTCCGGTGTCTATCCGATGGTGGCTGGAAAAAAGTTTATAATTATGATATGAATAAAATTAAAGCTGGTGATATTATTAAGTATCGTCATACAGATGGAAGTGTACATTATGTGATTGTCATGGAGGTATATGGTGATTTTATTAAATGTGCAGATGCCAATGGCGGTGGTATAAAAAAAAAAAAATCAAGTATCATGGGGATGGTGGACTGCCAAAAGCTATTATTGGGGATATTCTGAAAGCGACTATAAAAATGAATTGGTTTATGTATTAATTAAACCATAAATTAAATAAAAGTATTTGAGAAAAGTTCTATGTGTATATACATAGAACTTTTTTATGATCGTTTATCTCTTCTGGAAAAAATCTTCCATATTTATATTGTTGTAATTTTTTTATGAAAAAAAATGGAATTCAATTCCATTTTGTTTTCCGTGATTCCACCTTTTTGAGGTGTTTACATAAAAAATATAGAGAAAGGAAGATAGGAAGATATGAAGAGAAGAAAAACTATCAAATGGAAAACAGGGTGTAAGAAAGTTTTAGCATCGATGGTAGCTGTATCCATGTTTCTTACTTCATCTGTAGGCTTTGCGCCGGAAGCTGTATCTGCTGCCGTAAAAACAGAAACAACGTCGGCAGAAGAAGACACAAATACGACTTTAGAAGCGTCGGAACTGTCAACTGAAAATAGTGCAACTGATACAGATAAATCTGAAGTTACAACTGCGGAGCAGGTGACAAAAGAATCAGATGGGGATGGAATGTATACGGTAACACTGGAAAATTTGGAGCATGGTTCAATCTTGTTTTATGACAAAACAACGAAACAGACAGGAAAAAAACAAGAAAGTCGTTTTATGAAGGTGATTCTGTTGGTGTTCAGTTTAAACCTGATGCTGGATATAAGGTAGCATCTTTTTCTATCAGTAATGAAGATGGAGATAAGTTGTATGAAAAGGAAACGCAGGATGATCAGTTTTCATTTACTATGCCATCCATGAATGTTATGGTAAGTGGAATGTTTACGGTGAAAGAGGATACTACGATTGCAACAGAAGTCAGTAAATCACCCGGAGCAACACTAAAAGGTGAACCAGATGCAGAAGAAGATCCGTGGTATTTGAGTGATATTCAGAAATATATGTATGGAGAAGTAGGCGCAGGGAGAAATGGAAAAAGTTGACTATAATAAATACAAAGGAATTAACTTTTCTTGTATGCGCAACACTAACTTATGATGCATTACAATATGCATATAATAACAATGGAGAAACTTTTCCATTGAATTCCAATGCAAGATGGCATGCGACTGAAATTTATAAACAGCTTCTTGCTTCTGGCGATTATGAAGAAGTATATCATTTAACCAATTTAAAGGATAGCAGTAAAACAGTTACCTTAAATAAGGGTGATATCTGCTTTTTATTATGATTCAGGAAGTGGTGATGATACTTATTATGGACATGTAAACTATGTTTATGACATTGATTCGGACGGAACTGTTTGGGTTGCAAATCATAACGGTGAGACTAACCATATAGCTGCCGTATATTTAATGAAATATTTTATGGAATCATTAGGCGATGAAGATTTTAC
>VOFK01002003.1_pt1 | contig 14966 bp, 25 predicted proteins | sample 5384121 | NCBI WGS metagenome assembly VOFK01 (sample SAMN12384730, study PRJNA508395) | human gut metagenome | isolation source: healthy gut J | host: Homo sapiens | reverse complement strand
AGTTCCCATATCGGCAACGCCGTCGATATGCCATTACGTATTAAGTTTCTCTACTTTTATAGGATATTATTTTATCTTTATCTCAAAAAATTTAATAAATAAAATAAATAACCTTGATAAGTATCTACTTTCGTTTGGTTAATTTTGAATAGCACAACATTATTTATCAACAGATTCTCCTCGAACTCCACCACCTTCTCAGTAATGACCTGCGGTTCCGTACAATCTATGCTCTAAGTTTGTTCATATTCATTTGCAATTATCACCAGCTCAAATATTTTAAGACAAAAAGGGAAAAATATTAGCTCTTTACTTACAAAATAAAAAAAATACGGAACTCACCAATGAATCCCGTATTCTTTAATTATCAACATTTTAGAGGATATGCTACTTTTTTTCTTGTACATCTTATAACTTCCTGATTGATGTACTTAACTTTCTCCAGATCTATCTTTTTTCCACCTTTCGGTCATAAGTGACCAAGCCGTTTATCTCATGTTCCACATCTGTAGTCTGCGTATAGATGGCCGTGCTTAGTCCGAAATAGTTTATCATCTGCTCTAGCTCGGTAAGCATTAATACATAGGTATCGGTCAAAATTTCTCTATTCAACATCATCTCATAAGCGTCATTGCGTACAGGCCACATATGCCCACGCACAAATAGACCTTTTCCTCCGAATTCGCCAAGGGACGCAGCACGTTTATCATCGGGACGGGGGATCGCCTTAGGCTCGATCTTGCCATAATGGTGCATATCCACGAAATCTCCATTTCCGGGATCTCCATAAGCTTTCCGATAGCCCGGAGCGTAATTATATCCCGACATACCGTTTACCCAACGATTCGATCGTACTTTTTCACCCAAGCTGTGATGTCTGTCGCTTCAAAAGCTCCCCCAATTCTCATTAAACGGGGACCCACATCACGATAGCAGGCGAGCTGACGTGTTGGTCGATCATCACTTTCAATTCGTCACGGAACTGTTTACGAACCGCCACGGAATCCCTCACCATCAGGCTCCCAAAGATTCGGCATATCTTGCCAAACCATTAGGCCAAGCCTGTCACAATGATAATACCAACGTTGAGGCTCTACTTTGATATGCTTGCGTATTACATTAAAAACCCGCACGTTTCGCCAGCTCGATATCATACAACAAGGCCTCGTCGGTAAATGCGCCATCGGGCCAATAACCTTGATCTAAAAGACCGATATGGAAAACAAACTCCCCGTTCAATAAAGGCCGAAGCACACCATCTACCTTTCCCCATACTAACAGAACGCATACCAAAATAAGAAGATACCTCATCTATTATCTCACCCTTTCGATCTTTCAACTGTAATTTCAAACCATACAAGAAAGGATCATCCGACTCCATAGACGGGGTTTCCGGATAGGCAAGTAAAAACTCATATTGGAATTTCCTTCGGTTCTTGCCACCTCTGAAGTACCATTTATCCGCGATAGCCGTTACCTTTTAACTCCTTATCCTCCGTATAAGCAATTACTTCCAACCGATTATTTTTAAATCGGGCACTAGCTTAATCTGAGAAATATATTGTTTCTCTACCGGTTCAAGCCAAACGGTTTGCCAGATACCGGAGGTAAAAATATAATCTCCACGTGAGCCGTTCTTGCCCGGCGGCCCGGCCGTCGTTAGGATCATAAGCACCTACCACAAAGGACATTTTCACCGGTTTCAAATAATCAGTAATATTTAAACTAAAAAGCATCGTACCCTCCCGTATGGGTACCCACCTTCTTACCGTTGACAAACACAGACGAGATCCGATCTACAGCCCCAAAAATTCAACAATACATTCCTACCCTTCCATGCTTGAGGGAACAACAGAGAAGCTACGCTTATACCACAGGCAAGTATCACCCCCACGAGCTATACCGGATAATTCCGATTCCGGAGGATACGGCACACGTATCTTTTCTACTTTTGCGGGAAAGGCTGGAGGAGTGGTCGCCGTAACAGGATCAAAGCAGGTCTTTTCCTCCCATATAATCCCATATACCATTCAGATTCAACCATTCCGAACGCACCATCTGTGGACGCGGATATTCCGGTAAAGGAATCTCAGCCTTCAATGCCTCCTCTGTCCATGGGGTAGGCAATGTGAACTTCTCTAGGATTTGCGCCTTTACGGGTAAAGAGAGATCTCCCCCAAAAAAAAGAAAGGAGCAAAGAGCTAAACAAACAACGGTAATCTTTTTCATAAACCAACTATTTAAATAATTCCGGATAATATTTCCGGATCAAATCTTGATCTTCTTTCTCCAACTTATCGATCAAGACCGGCTTATCTTTGCGGACGGAGGGGGCTTTTTGATTGATTTTGTTGATCAAGCTCCAATCCTTAGCCGGTTTCTCCGGGCTGGGATCGGCAGGTTCATGGGCTTGCAAATCATAACGGGTAAAGTCGATGACGTAAGCCGGGGAATTTTTTCGTATGCCAATCACGTAATAAGGCCAAGCGGAATTCCTTATTCATAAACCATTTTATCTCCAAATTATTATAAGAGTCTCCCAAACCAGAGCCTCGTTCTACGAAGCGATAGTTCCAGTCGTCGTTCGATTTATATTGTTTTCTCCAAAGTTCGCCAAATTCTCCGAACGTAACGAAATGAGTATCCGGCCAGCGTTCCTTGGTACCCGTTACCCACATCTTCATGGCATCACAGATGAGATCCTTCCCGAACTCATGTACCATCTGCGCCTCCCAGATATTGGCGACCCAGCCAAAGCCATTCAACTCAAGACCTTTATCAAAGTGAATCGCTTCCGTGTGCATCACCTCACGATGCCCTAAGTCGAGCCCCCAACCTTTGTACGTCTCGATCGGACCCCGACACCTCTACGGCTGTTGTATCCATCGATACCATGTCCGGTCTGTCCACTACGGCGGGCACAGATAAAAGTCCATCGTCCAGCCATCCAGATTCACGCAATCGATGAAATCGCTTTTTCCCTGCGCCGGCTTGCAGAAGTGTTCCGTCGAGGGATAGAAAGGATAAGAAGGAGAGCCGTCAGCACCACCACCGTCTATATTATGCTGGCTCCAGATCACGGCGTGCGCCACATGGATGTTCTCTTTCTCCGCCAAATATCTCAAATTATCGGCCGATAAGAAACCTCCCATAATCGATTGGGGACGATAACCGTTTCCCCCACCATTTTAGAAATGATCTCTATCGCCTCCGACATCTCACGGTTTACCCGCTCACGGGTAGATACATCGCCGGAAAATAACCGGGAAAATAAGTAACCTCATCCCCATATTTCTTTTGGCACTCCACTACATAATCACGGATCTCCCGGGCTAATTCTTCCGTCCGTCCTCCAAGGCATTCATCGTGAATCCCCATGTAAGACGACCGTTCGGGTTATTCGTGGCGAAAGCCTCCCGCAAGGCACGTACTCCCTCAAGATGCCAATCCCTCATCCCGGGGATGCAACTTGACATCCCTAGAGACCTCCCAAGGCGTCGTACGTATCATGATACATAAGGTGACAAAACGATTTCCTTCTATCGTCAGCGGTTCCGTATTCGCCGGGACGACCACAGGATCCGCCGCCCTTAATTGAAAACCACTGAGCACAGAGACCATCCATACGATCGCCCATTTTTCTCCAAACTGATATATTCATATTACTTTCTCGCATTTGTACAATCTATTACTATTTCCTGATCCGACGGAAACATCCCTAAAGACATAATCCGAACCAGATTCAGGTTTCCTTATATGGCCTTTTTCGCAAGTGATCACGTAGTTAAAACCATCGAAGCTAGCGTTGACCGCCTTATCCTCTATAACGGTGAAAGGTAGCTCCTTCCCTGCCGCAGCCTTTAGCTCTAAAGCCCATGAGAAATCCGCCTCCTTTGACAGAGCGGCTACCTCGAAGCGGGTCTCATAGAAGGTGATCTTGAAAGCATGGCCTTTTTGAGTCTTCGGCGGAAACTACCAAGGTATCCTTGCCTATCTCCGTCACTACCGGATGGTCCCAAGGTAAGTTCCTCCTTATCTCCATCCTTGTCTAATCGGACGATCCGAAGCCCGGCACGATCGAGTCCCTCGCTCCACATGAATCCGTCCACGACGGGCAAGGTATAGAACAAGAACTGGTTCCCGTCTCCGGCTTTTTCCAGATAAGCGGGACTTATAGCTCTCGTCGAAAAGATGGATATCCCTAAAGCGAACGTTCCCTTCTCCCACAATAAGTTCGCCCGATAATAACGGCTGTTAAACCAGACCGTCTTATTTCCTTTCTCCACGGACATCCGTCAACGTAGTGACAGCCGTCGCCGGCGTAACCTTGAAGCATTCCTTGAACCACGCACCGGATTCGCCCAGCGTCTCCACCCGGATCTTATTTTCCTTCCTCAAGGAGTCCAAGATAGGGATCTGCATCTCCAGTCCCTTGCTCATATTACTCCACGTGAAAGAAAGTTCTCCTGTCCCGCTTGCGCGTAATTGAAGGCCAGACAAGGCCGGTTCACGATCGATTCCAAGAAATAATCCACCCAGCGGCGATCCATGCCCGCCTTCATACACGGGTTCCAAGGAGATCACCCTTGACGCTCTTGTCCCAGACCATCATCATACTGATAAATAGGATCACTGCCCAGCATACGGAAAATAGGAACGGGGATTTGCCCCTCCTCGGTCTGCGCCGGCATATAGGCGTTTACCCGGCTCGGGTAATAGGCTTGGTTCCAGTAACCACCCCATAGGGTATAACCATCCGTCCCCACTCTTGGTCCTTGCAGTTGCACGACGCCACGATCTTATATTTATCGTACATATAGCCCAAGGTATGCGCGTCGATAAACCAAGAGCCGACCGATTTCGGGTACGTGCCGAATATCTCCTTGAACTTCGCCATATAGACATCCACCAGTCGCTCCCGTTCTTCTTTCGTATATCCGGTGCTGAAAGCGATATTCGCGTGCGTGAGACCCAAGAATGCTCGCCACGCCACTTGATCCCGGCGGCCTCGATCTGCGGTTGCGTAAGTTCCCACCAAGCGCCGATCTCGGAATGATCATTGAGTTTACTTTTCAACAGATCTTGGTACAATGGGTTGATCAACGCATCGTACTGCAATAAGAAGGTTGCCGGTAAATCATATTTATTCACCAATTTCACTTGCTCACAAACCGTCTCGTACAATAAGCTATCGGCGTTCTCCACCCGGTAGTCTGTCTGGCGGATGAAATTGATGATGTTGATAATACGGGGAGCAGCCGCACTCTCAACCGGTTTCTCTCCCGCGCTACGGCATCCCGCACAGCAGAAGACGATAAAGCATACAAGACCTATCTTCTTTATGAATGACATTCGATTCAATTTTAAATTCATTTACTCTCATAAAATATTCTAGAAATGGCATTTCACCGGTGTAAAATCATTTTTAGAGATCTAAAAAGCATTTCGCAAGGGTGCAAAGCCATTTTCTTAAACCTAAAAATGGCATTTCACAAGCGCAAAGTCGTTTTTAGAAATCTAAAAGGTACTTCGCGAGGGTGAAAAGCCATTTCTTAGATCTAAAAAGGCATTTTACACCAGTGCAAGGCCATTTTTACCGGAATATAAGGCATTACCCTACCACCCCGGGTTGTTCGGAGCCAAGTTCGGGTTCAGATACAACTCATCCAACGGAAGGGAATAATAGTAATGCTTCGGGGTCACAAAGTTACGATTCTCCGCCGGTTCCACAATCAAGAAACCATTTTCGTCTGTCAAACCGGGATTTCCTCGTTCAAGACATCCAAGTTCTCGTATTCGAACCTTTCAGCTTAATACCTTTTTATGGCACCTATCAATTCCGTCTCAGCCGTCTTCCAACGTCTCAAATCATCCCTGCGGAAGCCTTCGAACGCTAACTCGATCGTACGTTCCCGACGGATCTCCGTCCGCATATCCAACCCATTACCCTTCACGAAAGCGTTGGTGGTCAGAGGAGGCATCTCCACGCCTTTCCGGGAACGGATCACATTGATCGTCTTGTTCAAGATGTCATCGCTGATCGCCCCGTCTTTTCTCGTAAGTGGCCTCAGCCAATATCAGCAATACCTCCGGATAACGGATGATGTGATAATCATATACATCCTTGTCAGAAGGAACGGAAGTCTCCGCCATATATTTCCACAACTTATAACCCGTACGTGTCTCGGGACGTATAGTAAATTGCGGCGGGCAAGTCAAGGCGCCGTCTTGCGGACTGATATAGTCGGTTCCGGGCATCAAGAAGGTCTGTTTCATACGAGGATCACGATTCTCGTATTCGCTCTTGATCGTGGCATATCCCTCAAATCCGGAATTAGCGTTCTCAATCGGTAATCCCGTACTCTTACACAAATACATATCTGCCAACTTACGGGTAGGCGTCCCTCGCCATCCCCAATATACAGGCACGCGTCGCTATGATGGCGAATATCCGTCTCGTACCGACTGTCGAAGATACCCTCTTTTGAATTATCGCCCGCATTGATAAACAAGTAGCGGTAGCTCTCCTCACCAGAGCCTTCATATAAAGCATACTCACCACTATCGATCACTTTTGCAGCGGCATCGATCGCTTGTTGCAACAACTGCTGATAGTCCGAACGGTGCTGGTGATACTTCGCCCACGTCCCGGCAAACAAGGCAACCCTCGCTTTCAACGCCAAGGCAGCGCCTTGGGTTACACGTCCCGCCTCATCCGAGAGCTTAACTCACTTTGCAAGGGTAGTTTAGCATACACCTCGTTGAGTTCCGACAAGATGAAGTCCTCCACCTCCTGTTGCTTATTCCTAGAACCATACAACTCCGGGGAATCTACGGTAAGCACCTTCGTCAAGATAGGAATATCGTTGTATTTCGCCATCAACCGAAAATGCGAGTAAGCACGGAAGAAACGGGCCTCAGCCACATACCGCTTCGATCTCCGAGGGATCGCCCTCGTACGTCTGGCTCTTCTCGATAATCATATTGCTCTGACGCAGGTCTATGAAAGTAGAGTCCCATAGGGCATCCGTATTCGGGGCGATCAACGTACCGTTGCTCGTCGTATTCTCGTTCAACTCATAGGCGATATCGCTATCCGTATCCTTCGTGCCGAACGTCTCGGTACGTGTGTAGAGCCAATTGACCTCTTTCTCGAAATCATCCGGGGTTTTCCAGAATAGCTCGTCCGGCATATTATCTTTTTTGGCAACAGGTCTATATCTTGGCAACTTGACAAGAACAAAGCGGAAACAATAAAGCTTCCCAATATTATCCGATAGTTTTTTCATGACTTTTCGCTTTAATTTTTAAAATACGACATTTATACCAAATGAATAATTACGGGTAAACGGATAGGAAGTAATGCTACCGCTGTTCTCCTCCAGGTCCCAACCATTTGGCGTGTTATGTACCTCAAATAAATCCTCGCCGGAAAAATACACCCGCACCTTCTGCAAACCGGCCTTCGAGGTCAAAGTCTGCGGGATCGTATAACCGAACTGCAAGTTTTTTCAAACGAGCATACGCAACGTTAAACTTCGTGTTCGTAGATACATAATAATTGTAGTTTCGTTTATCCTTCAACGTGATCGCCGGATACTGGGCGTCCGTTCTTTCCGGGGTCCCAAGTCTTTCCATACCAATACTCGGCGGATTGATACCATGCCTCTGGCATCGGGCACCGGCTCTTCCCTTCCAAGAACATCGTCCTACGGCCGACTCCTTGTATGAAAGCACTCAAATCGAATCCCTTCCAAGCCATACTCAGGTTAAAGCCGAAATTATAACGCGGGTTCTTGTCGCCCAAGTATTTCACGTCACCGGAGCCTTCTTTACCATCACCTAATACGGATAGCTTCCCGTCTCCATCCAAGTCTTTGTACATAGCGTCACCTACGCTCAAGTCACCCGATACCCCCCTTCCGAGAAACGAGATTTATACGCCTCCAATTCTTGCTCATTCTGGATGATTCCATCAAATTCATATCCGAAATAGGAATTCAACGGATATCCGGTCGGAGTCTCGTTATTACCTAATTTGATCAGGTTACTTCCAACCCGATCCACGACCTTGTTTTTCGCGTCACTGATATTAAAGCGAACCGAGTAGCTGAAATCCTTGATCTGATCCCTCCAGCCTAGAGAGATTTCCCATCCATGAATACTTAAATGGCCGCTGTTCGTGCTCGGAGCGTCCGCACCTAACATAGAAGGATAGGTCTTCGGGATAAGCATGTTCTTATTCTCTTTCCAGAAGTAGTCGAACGATCCATATAAACGGTTATTGAGCGTCGAGAAATCAAATCCCACATTGGTTGTCTGGATCGTCTCCCATGTACGAGAGGTAGAAATAATATTTCCAGACGTAGCCATTTGTCCTTTCACGCCAGTCCCGAAAGGATAATAATCGTTCGATAAAGAGATTAATTGAATATAATCATACAATCCGATACCGGACTGATTACCCATCTCTCCGTAAGAAGCCCTTACCTTCAAGTCCTCGAACCAACCCAATCTTTTCATGAAGCCTTCTTCCCCGACACGCCACGCCGCATTCACTCCCGGGAACCATCCCCAACGGTGATCCGGATCAAAGCGGGAACTACCATCCGCACGGATCGTTCCTTCGATGACATATTTATTGGCAAACGTATAATTCACTCTGGAGAAGAAAGAATTAATCGTCCACTGATTTCCCTCGCTCCAAGCGTTTTGATCTTGGGCGCTACCCAATTGCAAAGACATATTTTCTTGTTGGTCGAAGTTAATACGCTTCGCCGTGAACCTATCATAGTTCTCAGACTCATGGGAAGTACCGACCATCACGCTTAAATCATGCCGGTCATTGAAGTTCTTTTTTATAATCAGCATAGAGCGTGAAGTTCTTGGATAAAGTTTTTCTGGTAACGACGCTCTGCGCTATTCGGCGTACGTTTCTCCCGGACCTCGTTATTATCCCAATCGTAATGGTGATTTTCTTGTTCGTCACGTTCTCGTCCATATCATACTTACGGATCACGGCTTGCCCCACCAATTGTAATCCGTCGATCACTTTCCAGCGTAATTGGTTGTTGACCGTTATATTACCTGTAGTCTTATTCACCATACCCCCGTCTTCCAATACTTGGGCCGGATTATCGAAACCCTCGAATGTATAGAAAGTTCCCGACGGATTGTACATCGGAGTCCAAGAGCGAGTCTTATAAATCAGTTTCCCATATATTCTGTCCTTCCGTCAAACCCGAGGAATAGTCCCTGTTGCTTGCCTCATAAGCTAAATTAAGATCGTAAGTCAAGTTCTTGAAGATCTCGACGCTCGATTTAGCACGTACGGAAGTAACGCTTGTTCACATCCTCACCAAATTTAGGGATACCTTCCTCCCGCTGATGGCCTAAAGACAACATATACGAGTATCTCTCTCCACCACCGGAGATATTGACATTGTAGTTCTCTGCATATTGCCATTGCCAATAAGCATATCATTCCAGTCTTGATCCTTGAAGAATTGCGGATAACCGGTCCAACGCCCCCATTCCGCATCGGGCAATACCAGATCACTATTCTGCCGGATCAATTCCAATTGGTCTCTCGTGTATTCCGGAGTGAATGATCCATCCGTGATCTCAAGGCCATCTCCGCATGTTGTAATAGATTCGCAGGTTTCCTTAACAACGCAGGAGTCTTAATAGAGTAATATGCATCAAAAGCAACAGATGTCTTCTGATTGCGCTTACCACTTTTCGTTGTCACCAGAATAACACCATCCGAGGCACGAGCACCGTAAATAGCGGCCGTACCATCTTTCAATACGGAAATATTCTCGATATCGGAAGGATTGATCATATTAATGTTTCCCTCCGCTCCATCAATCAAAACAAGGGGAGTACCACCGTTGATAGAAGAGACACCACGAACCTTCATGGTCATGTCGCACCCGGAGCGCCTCCGGCACGTGTAATCGTCAAAACCGGGTACCTCTCCCTGCAAAGCCTGAGCCGCATTCTGAACCGGACGAGACTCAAACGCTTTCGCGTCGGCCGTAGATACGGCACCACCCAAGTTCGCTCTTTTTACCCCAGTACCGTAACCGACAACTACAACCTCATCCATTTGCAAAGCATCTTCCCGTAACTTCACGTTCAAATTCGCTTCCTTGCCGGGACGCAATTCCGTCATGGCATATCCGATGTAAGAGATTTGAAGGACACCGTTTTCCGATACCTCCATCGTAAATTTTCCATCAAGGTCCGTAACCGTTCCGTTGGTAGTACCTTTCTCAACTACGTTCGCACCAATAATAGGTTCTCCATTCTCGTCGGTCACTACACCTTGCACTAAATTCTTCTTTTGCAAAACGGCTTGTGAGGAAGGCGGCTTTCTCGTTTTTGTAGAGGGATTAATCAAGATGAAATTATTCTCCGTAATCTCATACTTTTACGCCTTCCCCTGCGAAAAAGACGCTTTAAAATGGTTTCCACCGTCTGCTCTTTCACATGTACAGATACTTTCTTATTCAGGTTAACCTTCTCGCTCTCGTAGATAAAAACGGAAGCCAGACTGTTTCTCTATCTTGAAAAGAACCTCCTTTATTGTCTGGTTATTAACGTCCAAAGACAACTTTGTCTCTTGCGAATAGACAGAGGCCGAGATCTGAAGTGAACATGCGATAGAGAATAATGTCGTCAATCTCATAATAGACAAAGTTTTTTAAGGACCGGAGACTCTTCCGGCCTTGCTATATTCCAAAAATTCATATATTTGTAATTCGATTGTTTGTTAACACTAGTGTTACGAGCACTAATTTTAATGATCAAAAGATGACGGGGAATGTTCCAGCATTTCCCGTTTTTCATGTGTATTCATGCGATTCCTGTTCTTTACTTCATAGGCAGACTTTATTTAGAGGTTATACTTATATTTTTTCCTTTCACGTTATAACTTATATCACTCAATCGGGATAGTACGCCCAATATATCCGTTATGGTTTCCTCCTGTATGACTCCATCGTAATGTATACTATTCCCCAAATCCTTTTGAAGATGGATAGTCACATCGTACCTCCTCTCCAGATATTTACAGACGGAAGCTAGCGGCATATGATCCATATAGAGTTTATCTTCCAGCCAACTGTACGAATGAGATAACACGCCCGATGTCGGTCTCATCTTGTTGGTTTGCTTATCGAAAATCGCCATGTCACCGGCGTTCATTAGCAATTTATCATTCCCATGATCCAACTCGATACAGCCTTCCACCAACGAGGCTTCAACTGTTTTTTCATCCGTGTACGCTTGCAAATTAAAAGAAGTTCCATGTACCTTTAAGCGTAATCCATTGTTCATTTTGATCACGAACGGTATCTTGTTCTTCGAGACATCGAAGAAGCCCTCTCCTTGAAATTCACTTCCCTGATATTCTCCTTTCTTCGCGTTATAGGAATACGTAATATCAGATCCAGAATTCAGCTTTTAACAACGGAACCATCCGGCAAGACCACCTCCGATCGGCTTCCGTAATCAGCGGTCATTCGAACCAGCATTTCCGGCTGTTTATCAAATACTCCCATTTTCGAAAACCCGAGGACAAGCAATAAAGTAGCCGCCACTCCTGAAATGATATATCCGATATTCACCAAGCGTTTCGCTTATTATCTCTCTCCTTATTGATACGATCGATCTTATCCCATGCGTATTGAGCATTAAAAGTTTCTTGCTCCAGATAAGAGCCTGTTTCTTTCCAGATCTCTTTATACCGTTTAAAATCCTCTTGATTAGACTCATCCTCAGCCAACCATTCATCCAGAACCGGATCCACGATCTCTTCATTCATCCTCTCCGATAAATGGTCAACGATGTGTTCTCCTATTTGCTTTTTCTTCTCCATGAGTCTAGTCTTTATTTAAATGACACCACAAATAAAAAAAGTCCTATACGAACCTTGAAAATTTTTCTCATTATTTTATACCTCCTTTCATCTCCAGACATTCCTTCAACTTCTGTAAAGACATCCATATTTGATTTTTAATTGTTTTCACGGATATAGATAGTTTTCTCCGATATTTCTTTCTGCTTCAATCCTTTTACCCTGTGAAGAAGTAACACTTCTCTGCTCCGATCCGGCAAATGGTCTATACAATCATAAAGAGCGATCCTAAACTCTTCTGTTTCCAGTTGATTATCTTCATAAGGATAGAAGTAATAAGTCTTGATTCTCTGATAAACTTCCCGTCTGCACCTTTGATCGGATAAAGTTCAAGGCCAGATGTTTAGCCATCCGATATAAATATCCTGATACATTTTCCTTTTCTCTATTCTCCCCTATTTTCCATAAATTCAAGAAAAGCTCTTGAACAACATCCTCCGCATCATTTCTATCCATCAATAGACTATACACATACTGACAAAGACGCCCGTAATAACGATCAAACAGTTTATTATAACTGATATAATCATTATTTCTGATCGCTATCATTAAAAACCTTATCAGGATAGAATTTCCAGGCATATAATCTTTATTATCATAATATTTCACAGGATCAACGTGTTTCCTCAAATCTCCTGTAATGCAAATGTAGAAAATTATTATTTTTTTGATTGGTTTCCGCAGGTATGAGAAAAGCTGAATTACAAACGAAATAAAATAAATAAGATCAAAAAGGTTTGGTTAAGAAAAACCCTCGGAGCTAGTATCCCTAATACTTACTCCGGTCGTTTTTAGTGTGTCCTGTTAAAATATAGCTGGTTGGACTTCATGTTTTCTTAAATGGCTTAAGGGCATTAATCGTCATCAGCGAGTCCCGTATAACGATAACCGAAACCTTATATCGCATACCGGGTTCATCATCACTAAATGACACATAATATACTATGCTATCCGCAGGGAGTTCCGTGAGGTGTCGTAGCAGCCTCCAACAAAATTTTACCTCCATCAATCGTCACATCACAACCTTCGTTTAGGATTCATTAGGCATGGCACCATTTGTCGCAAATGTCATCGCATTTACATCCGAACTAACCCGAACCTTGAAATCCCAAAAGTTTTTCAGATCATCCACATACATCTCAGCCTGCGTATCAGCAGCCGTATTATAGGGTATTCATGTGGATATACCCCAATCCAAAGCAACCTCGGCCACCACATTACTGCCTTCATCCACCGCATCCACCGTCACATACCATTCACCAGCAAGCGCTTTCGGTAGCTGTACCGTCGATTTCGTCTTTTTCGCAACTCCTGCCAATACGAATACCAGCAGGGAAAATAGCCATACAATATAAGTTTATTCATAATTCTATCCGTTTATTTGTTCATTACTACATAGAATGTCATCTGTCCCGCATAATCGATATACCAAAGAGATCGTGTCCTGTTTCCGGATCATACTTACCCTTCATGCTATCCATAGAGTCGCCCCAACCAGCAACGAGGCTGCTGAGTGGTTCGATCTGTATTGTCGGCATTCAATTTAAAAATAAATTTCTTCAGCATATGACGCACCATAAGCCGCACCTTGATTCCATACCATCCACCCAAGAAATCGATATCGCAAATATACCCGGAGCCACTTTGATCCACCGATATACTTTGAAACTCCCTTTGAATGGAGCTTGTGCAACATTCATATCCTGATAACTAACACTCGCATCCACCGTATATGAACCAGATGCATTTGTCGTGATAGCCGGATCATAAACGATCACCGTGCGTTTAGCCGAGCTAGAAAATCCATCCGCATTCGCAGCTGAATAAGATACGGAATAAAGACCGATCTTGCTGGCGTCCACATTACTATTGACAATCACCGAAGCAGTCACGTCTTCTTCCTTCCTTGGCAACGACACCGATCAGCAAAAGAGCTGCCAACCGATACCAACATAGGATCGTCGCCATTCATCTCAAAGTTCACATAATAGGTCACTTTCGTCAGACCTTCTGTAGTTTTCTCGCAGCCCCACAAACCGACAAAGACCGCAAAAAAGCAATAAACTATAAATTACCTTTTTTTCATAAATGTCTCTTTTTAATTTGATTATTTTTACCCCAGAATACCGGTGCTGTATACCCCGGAATGCCGGCGTGTTCTCATTACGGGAGGATGAGCTTTCAGCATACGGATAACGTTCTAACAATTTATTCGCACCTACTTCGCCAAATACTTGGATCGGGTGTGTACAGCGTACCAGGCACATACTTAGAAACATTGTATGATTCCTGATCGCCCTCGGTATAGAAATCATTGCCCTTGACTGTGCCGAATGTCGGATAATCCAAACGACGCATTTCACACCAAGCCTCGAACGGATTGACTCCTAAAGTGCTACCCACTTAGCCAAGCCAATACTCTTCTTATAGTTGGAAGCCTCGAATGGATAACGGGCTATGTAATCGGTCGCTCCATCCACTATTGGCGGAAGCAAACGATGCCTCGATTGCAGCCGCATAATGAGCTTGAGCATCTGCCGCTGATCCATAACGTGCGTAATATTCAGCCTTAAAGAATTCGATCTCCGATACAGTGATCAAGTAAACCGGCATGTCAAACGTAGCTACCGGACGGCACCAATCTTGTAGTTTTGCTCGTAGACTTCGGATAGTTGGTACCGAGATACCACCGACATATTCTCCAGCCTTGTTTTTTCGAAAACGCAGACAAACGCGGGCCTCATATTCAATAGCGCCTTCGCTGTTCTTCACCTGCATCGTACCGATAATAGCTAAGTTGGCCGCAATATTGGTCTGCGTAGATCCCCAAGTCGTAGCAAACTCTTCCGAATAAAATGGGTTCATCTGTCCCGGTTCATTCTTCCAGCAACCTTTATAAGAGACATCAGAAGCAGGGAAGTTGTTTTCCGCAATCAAAGCTGCCACCTCAGAGCGTACATCTCTTTAACATTAGACATGCGCATAAGCATTTTCAACTTCAACGCATTGGCGAATTGTATCCATTTATCAGCCGTCGAAGACG